>Ga0307515_10000376_pt1 | contig 109190 bp, 98 predicted proteins | sample 17_EM_MG_FD_194513 | JGI IMG/M metagenome (GOLD analysis project Ga0307515, IMG submission 194513) | Populus trichocarpa ectomycorrhiza microbial communities from riparian zone in the Pacific Northwest, United States - 17_EM | ecosystem: Host-associated > Plants > Roots > Unclassified | place...
TAAACTAATTCATTCTGATGTCCTATTTGACGAAAAAATTTTCATTAAAAACAAAATATCCTGGAATAAACATTTGCATATGTCATAGTAATCAGGATGACTTCCGTTTTTTGAGTTGTAATGGATAGCCGAAGTATTGCGAAAGGCCTCTCCGCACACATCTTCGACTGGCTCAGACCGACAGGTCCATAGTTGAAAAATCAGGCCTATCAGGGAGTAGCCTGCCCCTGCAGCTACATTGTTAATAACTTTCTATAAAACAATCGTTTGCGCCATTTTTGGACAAGGGGTGCAACGATAACTTCATTATTTATTTTAGCTAAAATTAAAAAAACAACCATATGAAAAAATTTCTCATCCTCCCTGCCATTGCAGCAGTGTTTTGTTTGTCGCTTGCAACATCGTTGCATGCCAGTACAGTTGTGCCTAAAGCACATAAACCGCACAAAGCGAAAGTCGCTTTTAAAAAACCTTACGCAACTTTTCCGACAGGTTATAGCTGGACCATTGGTTACGATTCCAGTAATCCCTGGGTATCACTCAACTGGTCGCTGGTTGACAACCCATTTCTTGGGCCCGTACCGTTTACATTTAAAGGCAACACACAAAGTGTCGACCCTCATACAAGTTCATATATTTTATGGATTGGCAGCGCATATACCTTGCTGCCTAATCAAACTTATACCATGAACATTGCGGGGGTAAATTATTATTTCCATTTGCCCAGCAGCGGATCTGGCCAGTGTATTATTACCGGCCATAGTTAATACGGGGGAATGTTTTGCAATTATTTAGAAGTAATTGCCCGGTAAAATGGCGCACATAACGTGGCGGAGACGACTCACCCCGACGAGGCTTCGCCCGTCGCCCCTCTCTCCGACTGCGTCGCATAGAGGGGCAAAAAAGGAAAAGCAAATGAGCTTCAGCCTCTTGGCGGCTTCAGCCGGAGAGAGGGTGGCCCAGCGCAGCGTAGCCGGGGTGAGTCTTAGCCAGCGTTCAAAGCCAATGTTTGGATAAAACCGAAACACGTCATGCTGAGTTAATACACGCCATAATAAAAAAGCGGGGCTACCGATAAAGGTAGCCCCGCTTTTTTATTGAATATGCTGTTTTTACATCCTAACTTTTACCATGCGCTATTTTGCTTAAGCACACCGTTTGACGAGGTTATAAAAGTTTGTGGTATAGGGAAGTGGCTAAACTTGGTATAGTTAAAGCTTGTTCTTCCATAAACATTCTTCAGCAGGTTTTCGGTGTAACCGGTACCGCTGCTTCCGTTTGCGGCCGCTACTTTATTGTAACGTACCAAATCATACCACCTGTTAAATTCAAGCGCCAGCTCAATACGCCGTTCATGCCAGATAGCTAAACGCAGGGCCGTTTTATCGGTTGTTATAATTTGAGGCAGTACCCCGGCGCCACCGTTTTCGCCGGCAAGCACCGATGCGGCAAAGGTTTTATTGCCACGGGCGCGGTACCTTATCATCTCTAAATATTTCAGCGCATCGGCGGTGTTGCCTAATTCGTTATTTGCCTCTGCAGCCATTAAAATAATATCGGCATAGCGCAGGTACATCGGGTTAACGCTTTGAAAATTAAAGTTGCCGGCATTCCAGTAGGCAAAAGGCCATATTACTTTTTTATTAGCGTAATCGGTATTTGACGGGAAAACCACGGGCTGGTTGTTATTATAGCCGGGGATGATATCCGTCCGGGTAAAAAATGTGGCAGCAAAACGCGGATCGCCGCTTTCATAATTGCCTGCCAGGTTTGGCGATGGATATATTGCACCATTTGCACCCAACGAAGGCAGGCCCTGGTATTGCAGGTAAGGGGCATACTGCCGGCCCGCCGGCAACGACGCGTTATAAATCAGGCCGCCCGGCATCATGTTTTCAGATGAGTACAAATGGTCGGGGCTGAATAAATTCCGGTAATCGTTATACAGGCTGTATTCGCCTCCGTTTATAACCATATCGGCGTAAGTTTTGGCATTGGCGTAGTCCTGGTCATACAGGTACACCTTGGCCAATAAACCTTGCGCTGTTCCTTTGGTAACACGGCCCAGGTTGGCTGTTCCCCATTGCGCGCGGGTAGGCAAATGAGCTATGGCATATTTTAAATCGGATATCACCAGTTTAATAATATCGGCATGCGAGCTTTTTGGAATGTTGTACTCCGCAGGGGTTACCGGGTCATGATCACGTAAAGGGGCATCGCCAAAAACATTGGTTAAATCAAAATTGTAATATGCACGGAAATATTTGGCCTGCGCCTCATACAACTCGGCCGAGTAACGGGCGGCAAATGTAGGTGTACGGTCGATAACCACATTGCAATAGTGAATATTCTCGTACGCCCTCCCCCAATATCTTTCAATGTTATAATTATCGGCCAGGTAACTGTAGTTCTGAAATACATTAAAATCGGCATTAGTGCCTACTATAAAATCATCACCGCACATTTCTTTGGTTGAATACTGGTGCTGGCCTATCCTGAATTCGCGCCAGGCAATTGAGCCGTACAGCCGGTTAACAGCTAAACCAAGGGTAGTGCTATCTGATGAGAACGTAGCGCTGGAAAGCACTCCTAAAGGCTGCTTATCAAGAAAGCTTTTTTTGCACGACCATAAAACAAGCAGGTTGAGCAGCATTAATATCTTTACTATATTTTTCATAATTCAAATTCTGAAAGCTTTTAAAAATTTAAGTTTATACCCAGCCTTGCAGTTCCCGAAACAGGATACGTGCGAAAATCGTCGCCAATGGTTGATACTCCGTAAGCATTGGATACCTCGGGCGAAAACCCTTTGTACTTTGTGATATAAAAAGGATTGGTGGCATTAACATATACCCGCAGGCTCGAAATTCCCAGCTTGCTTACCACCGCTTTGCCAAACGTGTACCCTAATTCCATGTACCGCGCTTTAATGTAAGTGCCATCAAAAATGTTAAAATCAGACGATTGCGTTGTTGAAGTATTTACGGCATAACGGGGAATGCTGGTATTGGTATGTGTTGGGGTCCAGGAGTCAAGCCACTCTACGTTAAGATTGGAAAGGCCCGAGCTTACAAACTGGTTACGCGAGTCGTTATAAATCTTCCCGCCAAAGCTGCCCATCATATCTATGGCGATATCAAACCCTTTGTAGGCAGCGGTTATTGAAATACCGCCAACAAATTTTGCATAAGGTGAACCAATATCTGTTTTGTCGTTGCCATCAATAAAGCCATCGCCATTGATATCTTTAAATAACAGGTCGCCCGGTTTAAGGCCCGACCAGTATTGCTTGCCGGCGGTGCCGCTTTTGGTAGCCGCATCGGCATTTAACTGATCAATTTGCGCCTGGCTTTGAACTATCCCTGCCGACTTATATCCGTAAAAATCGCCAATCGGAAAACCCTGTTTAGATATGTGGGTAGATGGCACCATAAAATCTGAAGCGTAGGATGTTAACCCTTTAAAATCGAGGATTTTATTTTTATTGGCGCTTCCGGTAACTGTTAGACCATATTTAAATTGGCCAACCCTGTCGTTCCAGCTTGCCTGGAACTCAAAGCCGCTGTTGCGTACAGTACCGGCATTTGAGTAAGCCGCGCTTGTTCCGGTAGACCCGCCGGGGATAGGTAACACCAGGAGCAGGTTTTTAGTATCGCGCCTGTAGTAATCGGCTTCAATCCGCAGGCGGTCGTTAAGCGTGGTAAACTCCAAACCCAGATCGGATTGTTGCGAAACTTCCCAGGTAATATCGCGGTTGGCAGCCGCTATGATGGTTGCCATTGGGTAAAATACCCCGTTAAAAACGCCATTGTAGGTTGTTTCCTGGTTAAGCGTGCTATAGGTTTGATAATTGGCAATTTTGTTGCTTCCTGTTTGGCCCCAGCTGCCGCGTAGTTTAAGGTTACCGATCCAGGTTACGTTTTCCATAAATTTTTCCTGGGATACCCGCCAGCCCAATGCCACCGAAGGAAAATATCCCCACCTATTGCCATCGGCAAATTTTGATGAGCCGTCGCTCCGGAACGAAGCCGTTAGCAGGTAACGGTCCATGTAGCTATAATTTGCCCTGAAAAGATAGGACAGGATTGATTCGCTTGAAGGCAAAGCACCTAATGAATTGATGCTGGTGGTTGGATACACCTGGATGTAGCGGTAATTGGGGTCGGTTGTGGTTAGCGGCCCGCTGGCGGTTACGTCAACACCGCCGTAATTGGTATTTTGTGCAGTATAACCTCCCAATAAATTAATATGGTGTTTACCTATTTGTTTGTTGTAGGTAAGCGTGTTTTCCCACAACCACGATGATACGGTTGTATACCCGTTTTCGATAGTGGTTTGGTTGGCTTGATTGGCCCCTAAATTGTAAGATGGGGTATACTTGTTTATTTTGTTTTGCGTGTAATCTACCCCGTAACTGCTGCGGAACACCAAACCATCAAGCAAATTGTAGTTCAGGTAACCGTTGCCCACAAATTGCAGGGGATGTACTTTATTATCTTTATGATAATACAACTCGGCAAAAGGGTTTACAATATCGATATCCTGGCCTTTTGAAAAAGACCCATCGCGGTTATAAACCGGTAATAATGGCGAAATGCGGGAGATAGAGTTTATTCCGCGGCCGGTGTTTGAAACACCATCGCCATTATAGTTGCTGCTGGCCAATGAAAGGTTGTGCCCGATAGATAATTTGTTGCTCAACTTATACCCGTTATCGGCCCGCAGGGTGAGGCGGTTGTAATCGGTATATTTTAAAACACCCTCTTCTTTGTGGTAGCTGGCGCTGATGTTATAATTTACATTTTCGTTGCCACCGCCTATCGAAAGGCCGTAATCGCTTACCATACCTTTTTGGGTTACTTCTTTAATCCAATCGGTACCGGCGCCAATGGTATCCAGGTTGTTGTAAACCGGCGATGCGCCGGCATTGGTTTTAAACAGGTTTACCAGCTGCGCGTACTCTTTACCGTTGGCAACATCGTATTTACGTGTCAGAAACTGGAAGCCGTGAGAAGTAGTAAAGTTGATGACCGGTTTACCGGCTTTGCCCTTTTTGGTAGTAACCAGGATAACACCATTTGCGCCGCGCGAGCCATAGATAGCCGTAGACGAAGCATCTTTTAATATTTCCATCGATTCGATATCGCCGGGTGCCAGGAAAGTGATGTTGGCTACCATCATACCGTCAACAACATAAAGCGGGCTTGCATCGCCGTTGGTGCCTAAGCCCCTGATAAATACAGAGGGTGCAGTGCCGGGGCCGCCCTGGTTTAGTATTTGTACACCCGGCGCCTTGCCTTGTAAAGCTTCGGCCGCGTTGCTGCCGCCAATTTTGGTAATATCGGCTGCCTTAATGCTGGTTACCGAGCCCGTAAGGTCTGATTTGCGCTGAACGCCATACCCTACCACAACAACTTCGTCCAGGGTTTTACCGGCCGATGCCATTTTAATCACCATAGGGCCGTTAAAATCAGCTGCGATATTAACAGCGGTATAACCCATGCTCTGGAACCGTAAAATTGCCTTCTGGGGTACGTTAATGGTGAACTTGCCATCGGCATCTGTAGCAACACCATTTGATGTGCCTGTAACCATTACCGATACGCCAACCAGTGGGGTTCCGTTCCCGGCGTCGACAACTTTACCGGAAACCGGCTTGTCCTGGGCGCTGGCAAGCGCGATAAAAAAACACAAAAAAAAGATGGTTAGCAGCCATCGGATACGGAAAGTAAAATCTCTCATAATTTTGGATTTAAAAGTTTAAATAATTGGATTTTAACCCGGCCAAATGGGTGCTGACAGGATTTCGAGTGCTAATCTCGATTGAAAACCACTCTTTTGGAGGCGGCTAAACGGCCAAACAACGGTGGTAGATTTGCATATTTAAGCCCCAAAAGGGCTATAAAACGCCAATTAAAGCAATTGGCCGGATTGCCGCCGTTTTACCGGGTGCGGCAAAAAACATTTTAAATAAAAACCCGGCCAGGAAGCAACTCCTAAACCGGGTTAGATTCATATACAGGCGCTTTGGGCACTGGCCCGCCTGCCCGCCTACCGGGTATTTTCGGGTGCCATTCCGGCGCCCAGGTTGTAACTTTTAACAAAGGTTTTCCGGTATTTTCGGATAAAATCTGACGGGTTCATTTCAAAAAGCTTGCAAAATTGTTCCCTGAAATACCTTACATCCTGGAAACCAATTTTGTAGGCCACCTCCTTAATCTGCAAATCGCTTTGGATCATCAGCTCGGCAGCTTTCCGGAGTTTGATATGCCTTATAAATTCGGAAATATTTAAACCCGAAATCGCCTTTACCTTCCTGAACAAATTAGACCTGCTCATCCCCATTTCCCTGGTGAACACAGATACCGAAAAATTTTCATCATCCAGGTGTTTTTCAATCAAAGAAATACACCTTGCCAAAAACTGGCTGTATTCCTCCGGAATTCTCAGGTTGTTGCTCTTCAGGGTCACTTCGTTCAGGAAAAATTGTTTAAGTGTGTTCCGGCCTTTTAAAATGCTTTTAATACGGGCTACCAGCAGGTCGTTTTCAAAGGGCTTGGTTATATAATCATCGGCGCCGCATTCAACACCCTTTAACTTTATTTCGGGCGAAGAACTGCCGGTTAGAAGGATCACCGGGATATGGCTGAACGAGGGTGAGTCTTTTAATTTTGAACAAAACTCAATCCCGCTGAATTCCTTGATCACAACATCGCAAACAATAATGTCGGGGTCTGTTTGCATTACAATCTCAAGCCCTTCTACAGTATCTTTTGCTTCATAAACGTTGTAGGAATCTTTCAGCAGCTTGCGAAGATACCGGCGGATATCGCCGTCATCATCAATAACCAGCACCGATGGCTTGTCTTTAACAATGCTATCCATCAATTCGCTTACATGATCAGGTTTTTCCGGTTCTTTCAACAGTCCGGGTTCATGATCTATGATGGCTTCGTTCAGGATCTCAAATGCCGACGAATGAAAAACCGGTTTAGTTACCTCCAGGGGTTTTGTTATCGCATCTGCCCCCGGCAACTCAATTTTGAAAACCGTACCCTCTCCCGGCGTGCTGGTGTATGATAAATGGCCGTTATGGATATCAACATATTTTTTGGCGAGGAATAAACCGATGCCAAATCCACTTTGGTTGGCCCTGTCTGTTGCTTCCTCGCGGTAAAACTTTTCAAAAAGGCGGTCGCCTGCTTCTACAGAAATTCCGTGCCCGCTGTCATGTACCTCTATTTCAACCTTATCATTTACCTCCCGGATATACATGGCCACTTTGCCATGATCGGGCGTGAATTTCAGGGCGTTGGAAAGTAGGTTAAACAACACAATCTCCATTTTTTCCCTGTCGATGCAGGCCAGTATCTCCTGGTCTATATGCAATTGATAATCAAGTCGCTTTGCTTTAGCCTGGTTGTTAAAGCACGAAAAGACTTCGCGGGCAATGTCCGACAGGCTTACCCATTCTTTTTTTAACTCGGTTAGTTCATTATCTGTCGACCGGAAAAGCAGCAACCTGTCTACCAGGCCCAGCAGCCTCCGGGCATTCCGATATACCGAACTCAGGTCTATCAGGTCGATATTTTTGCCGTTATTTTGCAGTAATTCCTTTATCGGGTTGGCAATGAGTGTAAGCGGAGTGCGAAATTCATGCGAAATATTGGTAAAAAAGGCTATCTTCTTTTCGTTAAGCTCCTTTTCCTGTTCTACCTTCAGGTTGGCCAGTTTAACTTCATAGTGCAGCTGGTTTTCCTTTTTGTGGTAATAAATGTACCCGTAAACCGATGCAGATACAATACCCATATAAAGCAAATAAGCCCACCAGCTCCTGAACCATGGCGGCAGTACGGTAATGGATACTATTTTTTCTTTTGTATTCCATACGCCATAGCCATTGGTGGCTTTAATATGCAGTGTGTAATTACCTTCGCTTAATCTGGAATAGTTTAAAACCCGCGCGTTATTAACGTAGTTCCAGCTTTTATCCCAGCCCTGCAGGTAATAGGCATATTGTATTTTTTCGGGGAGCGAATACTCCAGGGCAACATACTCCATAGATAGTACGGCCTTATCATAAGGCAACCGTATTTTATCGATATCGTAAATATTAACCGCGTTTTTTATATAGGCATTATTGGCATTAACATCCTCATTTTCAATACTAACCTGCGTTATCAGCAAATCTGGAAAGCTGTAAAAACGCCTGATACTGTCCGGGTGGAAGATGTTGAAGCCCTTTATCCCGCCAAAAAGCAACTCGCCGGATGATAATTTCCCGGCCGCGTTAAAATAAAACTGGTTGGATTGCAGGCCATCTGAAGCGTAGTAGTTTTCAAATTTCTTTGTCGCGAACTTTAACTTTGATAAGCCGTTGAAGGTGCTCATCCATATATTTCCCTTTGCGTCGTTTTCGATGTTTAATATCGTGTTGTTGGGCAGGCCATTATTTTCGTTGTAGAACGCAATTTTTCCGGTAGCCAGTCCATAAGTCATCAGGCCTTTACCGTGGGTACCAATAAATAAGGTTCCATGGGCAACAAGCAAGCTGCGTACGGCAATATTCGACTGTATTACCGCCGACTGCCCCGTTTGTTTATTAACCCGCACCAGGTTTTTAAAACTTCCCAACCACAAATTACCCCTGCCATCATCCGTCATCGACAGCACATCATCTTTAACATCAAAACCTGCCGAAACAAATTCTCCGGCTGCCTTATCAAAATAAAAAAGCCTTCCCCGTTCAACTCCTGCTTTTTCGCCCCTTAAAAGCGTAGCCCAAATTTTGTCGCCGGCATCCCGGTAAATTTTCCAAACGGATTTCCTGCTGCTCGCACTTTTTTGAAACGGTACGTTTTTAAACAAATGCGTGCCCGGATCATAAATATCAACCCCGCCTCCAAATGTGGCTACCCATACCTGGTTTTGCTTGTCTTTAATAATTGATGAAACCCGGTTACTGCTTAACGATTGCTGATTACTATCATCGTGCTGGAAAGTAGTGAATGTATTTTTGGCCCTGTTCCATACACTAATGCCCGAACCATCTGTGCCAATCCAGATGTTATGGTCGGCATCCTCACCAAACGAAAACGTAAAATTGGATACCAGGCTGTTTTTATTATAAGGCTGATGTACGATGGTCCTGAACTGGTTTTTATTCGGGTCAATAACGCTGATCCCTCCCCTTAATGTGCCAATCCATTTACGGCTTTGGCTATCCTCATAAATGGCATAAACCGAGTTACTTGAAAGTGTACCGGCATCCTGCTGCTGGATAAGGGTGCACTGGCCGCCGCCAAAGATATTTACGGTGCCTACACCCAAACCGTCGGTGGCCAGCCATAGGGTTTTAGTTTTATCAAAGTAAAAATCAAATACTTTGATATTATCAAGCGCCTTATTGCTAAAAACCTGGTGCTTAAGCTGGCTGGTTGCAGTATTAAAAGAAAACATGCCCCCGTTTGTGCTTATCCAAAGGTTGCCATCGGGCCCCTGCTTCATGCGTGTAGCCAGCGGAAGCGGGCCGCTAACCGGCACCACTATATTTTTGCCGGGTAAAAATCTGCATAAACCAATATTATCAACAACCAGCCAAATGCTGCGGTTGTTAAGAATTGCAAGCGCGGTTACTGTGTATTTCCATTGCTGTTTTTTTTCGGCATTTAATAAGGGTACCTCAACAGCAAAAGCGGCATTTTTATAATAGATCATTAAACCGGCATCTGTCGACCCGATCATCATATTGCCCGACGAATCCTTTTTCAACACGTTAATCACCTTATCCACCGGTACCGGGGCCAAAGCGGCGGCTGAGCCGGATTGGTAAGTTATCCGCGAAAAATGAAGCGTTTTACTATCCAGGATACCAACACCCAGGCGGGTGCCAACCCAAATCTGATCCAGTTGGTCCTGCTCCAGGGCTGTGATGGTATTTTCGGGCAAACTTGCAGGGTCATTTATTTTGTTCCTGAATTTTTTAAAGGTATAGCCGTCAAACCTGTTAAGGCCGTCGAGGGTGCCAAACCACATGAACCCAAATTTATCTTTAAAGATGGTGGTTACGGTATTGTTTGACAGGCCCTGCTCAATCCCCAGGTACGACATCGGGAACGGGGACGAATCTGCATTATACTTTAACAGTAAAAACGCGGTTATAAAAAGCAATTTCTTCATAAAATGCTGCAGGCTATAGTGCTGTTTTTAGCGACAGGATTTACCTGTTTAAGGCGATTTATCAATTGGTGTACTAATTTAGCAATTATTAAAATTTTTATCTCCAATAAATGATTGTTTTTTTAACACTTATTTTACCCGTCCGCTATCCGTGTTAAAGTAAAAATGGGGCGCAAACCTGCACCCCATCCGGGTTAATACCTTATTTCATGTAACGCCGCATATATCCCCAATAGTCATTATCAAAATCAGTTGATAATAATTTTTACGGCGTACTGGTTATTTAGTTGCAAAATATAGTTACCCGAAGGTATGTTTGTATCCAATTGCACCGGCAATGTGTTCCCTGATTTTGTTGCAGATTTTCTGTATACCACCTTACCATAAAAATCGGTGATAGTAAGCTGCACATTACCATCCGGAATAATTGGCATTGTACGTACGGTGAAATGTCCGTTCACCACCGGGTTTGGATAGGTTACAAAACCGGGATTCTCCGTAACCGGCTTTTGGAATTCCATAGCATTACTCCCGACCAAACTGGCAAATGATGCCGCCTGGTAACTACCCGGCTCGGTTCCGTATATCAGGCTGCCTTTATAGTAAACGCAAACGTGGTTATTGGCGCTCATTGCGCCTGTTTGGTACGAGTAATCATTAGCCTGGTTAAGCGCCGACCAATCTGCCTTTGCTATCCGGTACTGGATATTTCCGGAACTGGTGAGCGGGTACAGCTGCCCGGCCGTCGAGTCTATCTTCAGCTCCAGTTCCGAATCGGCGGTGCTATAGGATGGGCTGAGGGCGTAAAACTGCCCGCTAATTTTCGTGGCGCCCAGTTTAGCGTAATCAATAAAATAGTTAAGGCCTGCATTAGAATCCTTTGTAAAAAAATAACGGACCTTAATATCCTTGTAGCTTAAGGCCGTGTTGCCGGTATTATCAATCCTTAGGTAAGTACTTATGGTGCTGCTGCCTGCTGCTATGCTTTGCGTAAAAGCGGCAACCGTTGTTGAAGGCTGGATGAGCGAAGGTTCGGTGCCCCAAACTAAAACATTGTTTCGGTACAGGGTAAACTTGCTGTTCTCGACATAAGCGCTACCCGGTTGATATGAATAATCGTTGCTTTCATCAAACACCGACCAATCTGAATTACCCACCCGTGTTTGGATAGCCCCCGTATTGGTTTGCGGCGCAAGCATTGCGGTACCGTTATCAAAGGAATATTCGATATACCCAAAAGCGTTATTCCTTGGCTGGGTAAGCGGAACGTACCTGCCTTTAATTTTGCTGGCGCCCATTTGCGCGTAATCCACGTAAAAATTTATTCCCGCGTAGTTTTCGGCTGTTATCCAGTAGCGGGCGGTTAGCTCGCTGTAAGCAACCCCAAGGCTATCTGTGCTGGCTATCACCAAATAGGGCTTGATGGTGTTATTTGTTAGTTGTCCGTTGTCGCCATCTTTATATAATACTTTTAACTGAACCGGCAGTACCCTAAATTGCTGACTTACCGCGGCCGAATCATATTGAAAATTACCCTGCTGTATAGCAGTAATGGTAACGGTACCAGGCCCCACAAGGTGTACCAGCCCATTGTTAACAGCAGCCACATTAGGGTTTGAACTGATGAAAACAACCGGAAGCGAAGAGGTGGATGATGCTGTTACGGTAAAATCAGCATCGCCAAGGCGCTTAACACTGATTGGATTAAAAGTGATCTGCTGCGTTTTTTTACTGACGATTAACGTTTGGGAAACCGGTACCGCCGGACGGAAAAGATCAAAACCAGCCTGGGAAGCTGTTATGTTGACAGTATCGGCCTTGATGATATGTAACTTTCCGTTAACAACAGAAACCACCGAAGTATCAGAACTGGCATACGAAACCGGCAGACCGGAGGAAGCCGACGCGGCAGGGTCAAAATCCGCATCGCCAACAAATTTGGCCGGCATGGCGGCAAAGGTAATAGCCTGATCTTTTCCGGTTAAACCGGCTATTTCGGCTGTAGTTAAAGCGCGGCCATAAATCCTGAAATCGTCAATGGCACCTTTAAACATCGGGTCGTTAAACTGCGATTTGCCCAGATAGTTCTGGCTGGTGTTACCCAGGTCGGTGGGTTTGATAGTGATGGTAGTACTTGTTGCTACAAGCGCACCGTTAATAAACATACTAAGCGTGTTGCCGGATTGCGTAACGGCAAGGTGTGTCCAGGTGTTTAACGGGAAAGTATAGTTATACCTCAGGTTCAATTCGGCGGGCGTACCGTTTTTTATCCCATAGCCCACAATTGATTTGCCACCGGTAACGCCTGTTTGCACGGTTAAAAACATATAATTGGTGGTGCTTGAACCAAAGTCAAATACCCGCATCCAGTTGGAAATGGCATCCATTTTTACCCATGCAGCTATAGTAAAATCGGTCAGGGTACTTACAAACCCCGCAGGCAGTGTAGCGTAGGCGGTTGCAGTGCCATTTAAATAGAGGGACTGATCAATATACCCGGCCTGTCTTGTTGCTGCAGTTGCCATACTGCCATGCACGGCGCTCCAGGAATCGAGGATTTTGGTTCCGCCGGCTTCATTAAACCTGTAATAATGTACCTGGCCAACATTTGGGGTAGCAACGGCTACGGCGCTGTTAGGATTATCGGCATTATTGATAACAGCCGAAACCACATAATAATAGGTGGTGCCGTTAACCACAGTAGTATCGGCAAACCTGTTTGTTGTTACATTAGCTAATACCGTGAATGGCCCCGCCTGGCTGGCAGAACGTTTTACATTATAAGCCGCGCCATTCAGGGCATCCCATTCAAGGATGTTTTTTTTATCGCCGCTTGCCACATTAAGCCCGTCGACAACATTGCTTTTAATGATAAAAGTGATGATGGCAGTAGCGGCTAAAGTGTCATTAGAAACACTTACCGATACCGGGAAAGTACCAACCTGTACGGGTTTACCCGAAATAATTCCCGTGCTGGTATTTATAGCCAAACCTGGAGGTAAGCCGGTCGCATTAAAGCTCTTGGGCGAGTTTATTGCCGTAACCTGGTAACTGAAAACAGAGCCTACGATGGCTTTAGCCGAATCGGCGCTGGTTATTAGCGGGGGTGTTGTGCGGTTATCCCTTAAAATTACATCGTTGCCGGTACCTCCCTTATAACTGATGCGAAAATTGGTACTGTTAATGTTGACCATCGACAATTCGGGCAGATTTTTAAAGGTTCCCGATATCGCGGAAGTACCGGTATTATTTATAATAGTAAAAATAGCCCCCCTGGGAACCGAATCGACCGACAGGCTTTGAATTGATAACAAAGGAGAGTTCAGCGTAACGGAGCCGGCTTTCACCTGGTCGGCACTATCTTTTGCTACTTTAATCTCGGCTTTTAGCGTAGCATCAGTATTCATGGTTAATAATCCCGTTACCGTCATTGTGCCAATAGCGTTACTACCCGGCGATAAAAATGCCCCTGCCCCGCTGCCCGAACCAACTGTGAGCGGTGCAGCGCAAGTGCCTATACCACCAACAGCACCGGCATTTACCAGTACCGGGCTGGTTACCTGACCAACGCTATCAATAAGGAAAGCGCCCGCATTTACAGTTGTACCACCTGTATAATTATTGGTGCCGGTAAACCGCAAAGTGCCCGTTCCCTCTTTAATAATAGCAATTGCGCCGGATATTATGCCCCCGAAAGTGGTGTTTTTATTTAAAGCGCCTATACTGATAACCGGGCTGCCATTGTCTCTTCTCATCTGCCCGTTTCCTGACAATGCGCCAAACTGTAGTACCCCGGTAAAGGTAAATCCATGGGCATCGGTAAAGCCACTGTTTAACACCCAGCTGGCTTTTGCGCTCCCGGAAGTTGGCGTGTTGAAACGGATGCGCGAATTGGAGCTCCTGTTTATCGAGATGAAAGTTCCTTCAAAACCGGTGTTATCTCCGTTTAACTGTAAACCCTGGGTGTTATTACCATCGTGTTCAAGGGTTCCCTTACCAAGCAGCCGGCCCGCAAGCGCAAGGCCTCCCCCATCAATATACATGTAGCTTTTTACCGAATCTTTAACAATTACATCGTTGAAGATAGTGCCGAAGCCATTATTCATCAGTGCCCCACCGTTCAGGATGATCTTACCTGTTCCGGCCGCCCCGGATAGCGGGGCTCCTATTGTACCGGTTCCTGTACCTCCAAGCTGTAGTGCAAAGTTTGGCGGCCACCCGCCGGATCCCCCGCCGTTTACAATGGTATTTCCCGAATAGGTGTTAAGCCCCTTGAGCACAACGGTGCCCGATCCGTTTTTTACAATTCCGCCGCTGCCGCTTATTACCCCGCCCAGGGTTAAAGCTCCTGCACTGGTGGTAACCGAAACCGACCGGGTTACAACCACCGGTAAATTAATAACCTGCCCATTGGCCGAATAGTTATAAATATCGTTGCCCAAGGTTACACCGTTACCGGCAAAAGTATATGCCGCGGCGTTGCTGTTAAATATCAGCCTGGGTATTTCCAGGCCGTTAATATCGTTGTTCAAGGTGGTTGCGGATGAATTATTAAAAGTTAAAAGCGCAGGAGAAACAGGCGTCGTGGTGCTTTCCCAGTTGGCAGGGTTTATCCAGTTGGCGTCGGCAGCCGTTGCGCTCCAGGTGTTTGATGATGCTCCCGGCACACCAAGTACCTCGGCCGAGTTGCCACTTTCGAGGCTCGACCCCTTTGAGGCAACCACATAATAATAGTATCCGCCGTTGCTTACATTTTGATCTGTATAAGTCGTGTCTGTCACTCCGCTTGCTATTACGGTATACGGGCCGCCGCTGATTGCAGCACGTTTTATGATGTAAGTAGCCGCGCCCGTGGCCGTATGCCAGCTAAGGCTGATTTTTGAATCAAGATTAACAGCATTTAATGACGTAACCAGCGAAGGGGGCAACAGGATACCCGCCTCGTTGGAATTTGAACTTTCCAGCGCACCTGCGCTGGCGGTAACCACATAATAGTTAGGCCCCGGATACGGAACAGCATCTGTATAAGCGGTTGAAACGACATTGGATACAATGACCGAATACGGCCCACCCGAAGTTAGCGAACGCTTAACGGTATAACTGGTAGTATTTGGCGATGCTACCCACGAAAGGCTAACGTTGTTGTCATTTTGTTTAATAAGCGCAAGCGATGCCGGCGCCGCGGGTGCAACGTTATTCCTGACGGTAATTATCAGCAAATCGGATCCGGTGCCGTTGGCGTTGGCTGCTTTCACCGTTACCACGTATTTACCAGGGGTAGTTGGCGAACCGGAAATAAGCCCCGTTGCAGGATTGATTGACAGCCCCGGCGGCAGTCCGTCGGCCTGGAATGAGGTTGATGAAGGCGATGCAAGTACAGTAAATGAATAAGGAGAATTTACAGTAGCTGTATCCGCGTTTGCACTGGTTATTACCGGCGCCCCGGCGGGGATGGTATTGGTAATGCCAACATCCGTAAATGTAGAAGAGTTTAATGCCGACGCGTTGTGCGAAGTAGCGCATAACCCAACGTAGGCTGTGGCCGATATTGATGTTTCTACAGTGGAAATACAAGTCCAGTTTATGCCGTCTTCTGCATGGTATGCATAAATCCTGGTGCCCAACCGTTCCAGCTTCAGCCAGTAAGGCGCACCTGCAATACCATGGCTCTGGTAGCCGGCCGGCGGGTTATTCCACGATACATTGGTTTTATTCCAGGCTGTAGCGCCACGCCAGGAGGCATCCGCCTCGCCCGATTTTTTGATGAATAGCCCCACATATTTGGCGTTTTCGGCAAGCGACTCGCGGAACATAATCCCCGCCTTCGCATCGGGGCTGGTATTATCTATATTGGTTACCCGTGTGATGATAGCCGCATCGCCGGTTATTTGTTTAAATGCAAAATGGAAAGCGTCAGGGGCGGTCAGGGGTGGCACCGGGATATCGGCCCCGGCGCCTTTTATGGTCCATGTGCCATTGTTATTGCCCGCGCTTCCGGCCAAACCCACGTTGCCTACATCAATATCAGCAAGGCCTGCAACGCCCGCAAAAGTAGGGTGGGTAATTGGCGCGGGTATTGTTGCTGTAGAATTATCGGCTGTTTTAAGAAACAAAAAAGTTTCGGGGCCTTCTCCTGTAAGGCTATCCAGTTTCATGGTATAAGGTGCGGGCAAACCTTTTCGTAAGGTATAAGCCCCCCGGATAATGTTATAAAAATTCATCCTCCGCCTGGCACCCCGGGGGCCGCCAAAGCCACCTCCCCAAAACGCGTATGCGCCACCAAACTTAATGTAAGGAATGTCGGTAGTTTCGGCCTGGTATTGCGCATACAGTTCGCTTGCGGTAAGCAAACGGTTATCAAATTCGGCAAATAAATCTATCCCTTGTTTCCAGGCTACTTCCGCGTTCCAGCCAAGGGCCTGCAGCTGGCCTGCCCAGTGCCCTTCGTCCCTGCCGCTGTCTCCTACCTCGCCATTACCCAGGCTGTTGGATAATCCACCGGCGGCATCTTTACGCAGGTCGGCTATAGCCTGGTTCCATTTTGTGGCGTCGTCCAAAAAAACGGCTATGGCCAGCGCCGCCTTAAGCTGAATAGCACCCTGGTTTGCGCCCCTCACCGGGTTTGGTACATCTACCTGCGGCCAAAGCACGTTGTTAAAGTAATTATTTACGTTTGTGGTATTGGCAGCCGTCCATCCGGGGTAGGTAGATTTAAGGATGTCCGCGGCGGTAACATACCGTTCGGCGTAATCACCCAGGTCAAGGAAAGTTTCGTCGCCCGTCCACTTGGTGTTTGTTACCGCCCAGGCATTCAGTATATCGGTGGCTTTTTGCGCGTATGCTGTATTATTGGTAAATACATACATAAATGTCAGGTTAAAAACAGCCTGCATATCGTTTTTAAACTGTGTATTGTTAATATCAGGCGCCCTGCCCACAATAGCGAAGGGGCCCTGCATACCGTATGTAAGCTGCGATTTGGCATCCGCGGCAAACGCATTATAAGCAGTTTTCCAGGGCTCCACAGCAATATTTGCTTTCAGTTGCGCCAAATCGTAATTGGTAAAAGGGATTCCCGGATGTACGAAGGTTTGGCCGCGTACCTGCTTTGGCGCGGCAATGATAACCGGCAGCATCCACAGAAAAATTAATTTAAACAGCTTTGGTAGTTGTACTTTCATAATACTAGGTTTTAAATGGGCTTCAGCAAAAACAGGCATAACAGGCACCGGCAGCAGGCATCAATTGGCAGTATAACAAGCCATCTGCCTGGCAGGCTGCCGCCGAAATAAAACAGTGGCCTACAGTTCAGATAAGCATCCCGGAAATTAAAATCCGCTTAAAAATTCAGTAATTGGTTTATTATATCGCACAGACATTGGCCGCCCTACATCAAATCAACAGGCATCAACAAAGCAAATGTCAGTGTTTTACAAATTTTTTAGCAGCTGCAAAATGGCCAGATACAGGTGGCAAAATGTATTTTAAAGCAATTGCAATAAAGTATTATCTGCCCTGAAATATCCCTTCTATCGCTTGTTGCAAGTAAAGACAACCATAAAAGATATATATACTCACCCCGGATGCAAATTATTTACAAACCAAGTTATAAATGTAATGCGGAGGTTAATGACAACGTAGATGCCCTGGTTATCGAACGGTGGTTCGCGAAGCGATAAAACACGGCCTACCAAGAATCTACTTAATAAAAAACAGACCCTCATTGCTTGATACCCACCATCATGTATTGAAATTTACATAAACATTCGCTGAACGCTGGCGAAGACTCACCCGGTCGAGGCTACGCCCGACCACCCTCTCTTCGGCTTCGCCGGAAAGAGGGTTTTTAAAATCAACTATTTAATAATGTGCCATTTACCCAAATTTACATTTCCCAAACCCTCTTTGCGGCGCAGCCGGAGAGAGGGTCGGCCAGCGTAGCGTAGCCGGGGTGAGTCGCGGCCACCAAGCGATGACACATGGATAGTTGCTTGATTAGAAGTATCAAAACATTAATAAACATATTTAGAGTTTATAAGGCTTAAAAAACTCAAACAAAACCTCAACAAACGCTCCGAGCGTTGCCAAGACAAAAGACTTCTCCCCCAAACTAAAATTTGAAAACAAATTTTGCGTAACCAATTGGTTTCATATATATTTGTAACCAAATGGTTTCATATAACCATTATTGTTTATGCACCGAGACGTTTTTAAAGCCATTGCCGATCCTACCCGCCGCGAGATCATCAACCTCATTGCCCACCAGAGCATGAACCTGAACGCGGTGGCCGATAACTTTGCGATGAGCCGTCCCGCGGTATCCAAACACATCAAAATACTGACCGAATGCGGCTTACTGGTGATTAAGCAACAGGGCCGAGAACGCTATTGCAGGGCCGACCTAAGGCAATTAAAAGAAGTTACCGACTGGGCCGAACAATACCGCCGGTTCTGGACCCAAAAACTGGACGCCCTGGACGCGTTTTTAACCAGCGAACAAAATACACCATCTATATAAACAAAAATTGAAAAGCTATGAACACAGAACCTTTTGTAATTGAGCGCATTTATAAGGCCCCCATCAGCAAAGTTTGGGCAGCAATTACCGATGTTAATAAAATGGCCGAGTGGTATTTTAAGTTAGCCGATTTTAAACCTGTAGTTGGCTTTGAGTTTGAATTTACCGGCGGAGACGGCACTACGGAATTTTTACACAAGTGCAAAGTTACCGCCGTGGTTGACGGCAGCAAACTTACCCACAGCTGGACGTACGATGGCTATGAAGGCTACTCGGAAGTTACGTGGGAGTTGTTCCCCGATGGCGACGGAACCCGCCTTAAACTTACGCATGCGGGCTTGGAGACTTTCCCGAATTTGCCATCATTCAAACGCGAAAACTTTGTGGCCGGATGGACACATATTACAGGTACATCATTAAAAGAATACCTGGAGAAATAATTAAACCATATTACCAATATGCAACAGCTCTTGTAATTGAACGTCCCGGTAGCAGGGATGTGGAAGGCGCTGACGGATCACAACGACCTAGAGCATTAGTATTTTAATATCGCTGATATCAGCGAACTTTTCTTCGATCATGCACAGCTGATAGATCCTTCGTACCCCAGGATGACAGGAAACTTGGATATGTCATGGGTAATTGTAAAACCCGCGGACTCTGCAGTGGGAATGACATTCAAAAATAAAAAAACTGTTATGCTGAGTGGCAAAATTTCGCAAAACTCTGAAGGTGAGATGACATATATCGCACGTCGGCGAGTCGACTCACCCCGACGAGGCTACGCCCGTCTGCCCCTCTCTCCACTTCGCGCATAGAGGGGCTAAAAAATAAAGAATGAGCTTAACCCTCTTTGCGGCGTAAGCCGGAGAGAGGGTCGGCCAGCGTAGCGTAGCCGGGGTGAGTCGTAGCCAGCGTTCAAAGCCAGCATATTCGCGAACTTTCTTTCGGTCATGCACTGCTGACAGATCCGTCCTACCTCAGGATGACAGGAAATTTAGATATTCCATGCGCAAAAACGAAGGAGCTCCCCCCTGCGTAGTCACAAAAATTCTTCTTCCAAAAAAATCAAAATAATTTAAAATGTTTTCCATCATCAATCGTCTGTACCTTTAAAGGAATAATAAATTGATAACAGCCGTAATGCCCGAAGACAAAAACAGTCATATTATACATACCATTAAAGCGTATGGTAAAAGCCTGTTGAGTTTTATAAGGCGGCGGGTAAACAACGATGCCGATGCCGAAGACATTCTGCAGGATGTATGGTACCAGTTTAGTTCGGTTATCAATTCGGAGCCCATTGAGCAAACAAGCGCGTGGCTGTACCGTGTGGCCCGCAACAAAATAACTGATAAGCATAAAAAGAAAACAGAAACCCTGCTGGATGATATGCTTGCTACTGATGAGGACGAAGAGGATGCCGATAATTTTAAATCGATCCTGTTTGCCGAAACCAGTACGCCCGAAACCGAATACCTGCGCAACCTGTTTTGGGACGAATTATTTTTGGCATTGGATGAACTGCCCGAGGAGCAGAAACAGGTTTTTATATGGCATGAGCTTGATGATGTGCCGTTTGAGGAGATAGCTATCCGCACCGGCCAAAATATAAACACCCTGGTATCGCGCAAACGGTACGCGGTGCTGCACCTGCGCAAAAGGCTTAAACAGTTATACCTTGAAATAACAGAATATTAAAAGAATTTTAAAAACATTAAATAATGAAAAGATCACTTTATAAAGCGCGGTTTGTCCTGTTCCCCATTGGGGCGGCCGCCATCCTGGCACTCATCAGTTTTGTGGTGATGCAGTTATGGAACAACCTGCTGCCTGCAATATTGCACGTAGGCGTAATAACCTTTTGGCAGGCCATGGGTATATTTATTTTATGCAAAATACTGTTTGGTTTTGGCAAGGGCAGTAAACCGGGTTGGGCCCGCGGAGGATCGCCATGGATGCGCAAACGGATGGAAGAGCGTTTTAAAAACATGAGCCCCGAAGAAAAGGAAAAATTTAAAGCCAAAATGAAAGACCGAATGTGCGGCTGGGACAACCACGGCCACGGCGGATTTGGACGCCGCCCATGGGACGATTTTGCATCGACAGAGGAAAAAGAAGATTAGTGGGTTGGTGAGTGGTGAGTTGTGAATGGGGAGTAGTTATTATTGATTAACTCACCCCTCACTCACTATTCACCCCTCACTATTCACCCCTCACTGTTCACCACTCACTACTGACCACTCACCACTATGGACATCCTGGTATTTTCAACAAGTGTTAAACAAAAAAGGCAGGTAAGCAAGGTAACTACCCTGCTCACCAAAATTCCGGCTATTGCCCAATGGAATTTCGACCTGGAAGATTGTGATAATATATTGCGGATTGAGGCCGACAACGTTTCGCCCCGCTACATAGAACAGTTGCTGATTGGCGCCGGAATCCATTGCCGGGAGCTGGAATACTGATAACGTTGTAAGTGGGACGTTTTACGTTATACGTAGTTTTTATACACCGGAACAAAACGTAAAACGTATTACGTACAACTTCTTCGGCGTCGGGAGCTGGAATACTAAAATAATCGTTATGAACGCTGCATTAGAACGGAAAATTATCCGCTGGATGCATATCATCCTAAGTATACCGGTTGTGGGTTACATCTACGGCCCGGTTGCAAAGATCACTTATGCTGCAACGGCGGTAAAATGGATTTTCTTCCCCATTATTGTCCTATCAGGCTTTTGGTTGTGGAAGGGGTATTGGGTTAAAAAGAAGCTGAAAAGGGCTATTTTGTCGGGTATCTTCTGAGTACTCCACCATCCTGCGGATTTATTACAACAGCAGTATCGCACCAGTTAAAAAGAACAACTTCGTTTTCTTTGTTAATAGCGACACCAATGTACGGGCACCAATTGCCTTTGTAATAAAGCTCTACATTCTTTATTTGCCACAAGTAATCGCCTGTTATGCTAAATGCAAAAACGTTTCTATTGTCGTCCTTCATGTTCGGGGTATCTAATACGACTATCAGCAAATCATCAACTTCTAATATCTTTAAAATAGGATATTCAAAATCGACATTTGTTTTATTTGCAAAAGTTAAGGCGTTCCCGCTTACATTATAGTCCATTTAATAATTATGAAAGTGGATACTATTCCAACCATACACGTAAAACTTACAACCTAAACTACATATAACGTCCTATGCGGAACGTTATACGTAATTCTTGTACATTCGAGCAAAACGTAAAACGTACCACGTAAAACGTACAACCTCAGCCCTACTTCTTCGGTGCCGGGCTGTTAATCTCAATCCAATAACCATCCGGATCCTGGAAATAAAGTTGTAATACGCCATCGGCCCTTAAGGTTGGCTCCTGGTTATCGCCTTTCCAGTTTCTGTATTTAATGTTGTGGCTTGCCAAAATTTTGGCAAACTCCTGAACCGATCCTACCGAGAAACACAGGTGCTCGGCTATTGGATGTACGCCAGTGCAATCGCCCTGGATGGCATGTAATTTTACCCCGTTGCCCAGGCTGTACCATTGGTGCACGGTATCTTTAAAAGGATTGCCCACTTTGCGCAGGTGCATTACATCGGTATAAAAAGCAATACTTTTTTTAAGATCTTTTACGCAAATGGCAATATGATCAACCACCGGTACGGCATCGGTACCCGATTGCGCAAAGCAAAACCCCGGTAAAACAAAAGCGGCAATTAACAATAGCAATTTAAGCTTACCCGGTTTGCGGGCATCAAGGTTAAGTAAAAAGCTCATTTTAAGTTTTTGGTTTAAAAACCTAAAGGTATGTGTTTAGATAACACTAAGACCAGATCACAGAAATATTACTTAAACAGATATTGGCGATCAAACTCGTGTTCGGGTACAACATTTACCGTATTATTCCTGTTCCAGTCGTCAATATCTATTAAACCCATACGGGTTTGATAATGGCCGTCATCGTTGGGGCATTTAACCACGTAAAGGCCATCTGGCGCCAGTTCAATAACCGGGCGCGCGCCGCATGTTTTACAAAACCTGCAGTTTATCGTTTTTGGTATATTAACGTAACTCCTCATATTGTTTATGTTTTACGGTTAATAAGTTATTACGGTTGCTTTATTGTTAATATAAAACAATAAAAAATATTTTAACATCATATTGTGTACCTGGCATACCTATGGCCTATAAAATATTGCAGGCCTGGTATTAAGTTTCTTTTATTACATTTATTGCCATGCAACCTGATATCGAACAGCTAAAAACTACTTATAAAAACTTAAGCGACGATAAACTTACCCGCCTTGCCATAACCGAAGCAGCAAGCTTAAGGCCCGAAGCGTTAGATATACTAAAAGCCGAAATAAAAAGCCGCGGGCTGGATGAAGGTATTATGAACGGCGTAAATGTGCAGCTTGCCACTCCGGGCAGTTTAGCCATTGATAGCTATATCTCGCTCATCCGCAGCCAGCCATGCCCGGTTTGCAGTAGTACGGCCCAACCGCTTAACGCAATTGTAATTGGCAGTGTTAAAAGCTTTATTATATTAACACATTACAAAAAACAGCTGATGATTGCCTGCCCGTCGTGTTTGCAGCAAGCCAACCAACGTGCTACCTCGGTAACGGCGTTAATGGGCTGGTGGGGTTTACCCTGGGGAATTATACGCACATCGCAGGCGCTGTTGCGTAACATTAAAGCCAACAAAGTGATCAGGACCGATGAGCCCTCGGATAACTTAATCTCCTTCGTAAAAACAAATGTTGGTGTAATTGAAAGTGTACGTAAAAACAACCATTCGTTACAAGTTATGTTAGATAGCGTTAATAAGCGATAAAACTCGCCCCTTGATTGTGTAAAAACTAAGTAAACCGGCATTCATATACGCCATATTGTTAGCGCTGATCGTTGGGTTTTTTTTACCATTTAGCCGAATAATGTACTATTAAAACCTATTGTAGCACGTTATTAAAAACAAAAAAAAGCGCCGGGTTTTTCAAATCCGGCGCTTTTTTTTGGGGAAGGCTTTGTGCTTTAAGCATTCGGCTTTTGGCTTTCCCCTATGGCGTATTAACAGGAATTGTTTTTGTTACGGGCTTAATCGTTCCAGAGGTGGTTAAACGGGAACGATGTAGCCAGTTTGCTTTTTATAAAATGATCGTCTTCTTTTTGTAAGCAATCGTTGGTGTAAATATCTTCGTCGGCATTTACTTTTAAAATGCTGCCTGCAATACGCTCAACAATGTTTGATAGCGTGGTTACTTCGGTGTCGGGAATTTGGATTGTTAATATTGCCATGGTAGTTGTTTGTTTTAATTGATATTTCAAAAATAATTGTTTGTTGTTAATCCTATGTTTGCTGAAAGTCAAAAATTAATCATTTGATTAACTTTTATAAAACGCCGGGAAAACACTATCTATTGTTGGCCCTAAAAAGGTTTAACATTGTTTAACAAATAGTCCATCACAACATACCTTTAATTATGATGACGATTCAGAAGCGTTAATATTTTATTAAATTGCTTTTTTTATCTATTACTTATGCACGGCAACGGTCTTCTGAAGATTTTCCTGATCATATCTGCAATTAGTTTGTTATTTGACTGGTATGTGTTCTCGGGGTTAAAAACATTAATTGCCGGCCGGCGTTCCCGGCTTTGGCAAAATATAGTTTTATGGGGATACCTGCTTATTTCTGTTGGTGTTACCGCGTTATTTATAACCGGCCTGCCTGCATTTAGGACCACTAATGGCATGCGGCCTTTCCACGAATGGATATTGAGCCTGTTCCTAACCTTTTTTATTACCAAACTAATTTTCATAGTTGTTTTGTTTTTGGGCGATGCAGGGCGGTTCCTGGCGGGTCTGTTTAAGCTGGCAAAACAACCGCACGATAAGCCTGTATTCCCGGCCCGCCGGAAATTCATCAGTGAAGTAGCCGTATTGGTGGCGGCAATACCCTTTACCTCTTTTTTTTACGCCATGCTGAAGGGAAAGTATGATTACCGCCTGCATAAAACCACGCTGTACTTTGATGATTTGCCCGATGCCTTTGACGGATTTACCATAACCCAGCTATCGGATATCCACTCGGGCAGTTTTGACAATGCCGGGGCCATGCAAAAGGGGATAGACATGGCCAAAGCCCAAAAAAGCGACCTGTTTGTTTTCACAGGCGACCTTGTAAATAATACCGCCGTAGAAATTGAGCCCTACTTAGATAGGTTTGGGTTGATAAAAGCGCCGTACGGACAGTTTTCTATTCTGGGTAACCACGACTATGGCGATTATATTGAATGGAAAAGCCCCGAAGCCAAAGCAGCAAACCTGGAAACCCTGAAACAGCACCACAAAACGTTGGGTTACCGCCTGCTGCTTAATGAAAACGTAACGATTGAAAAAGGTGGGCAAAAAATCTCGCTCATCGGCGTTCAAAACTGGGGCCGCGGTTTTATACAAATGGGCGATTTGAATAAAGCCTTACACGGCGTTCCGAAAGATGCTTTTAAGGTGTTGCTATCACATGATCCTACCCATTGGGAAGATCATGTGCGTTATAACCCGGCCAATATCCATCTCACCCTATCAGGCCATACACATGGCGCGCAATTTGGTGTCGAGATCCCCGGCTTTAAATGGAGTCCGGTTAAATACACATATCTCGACTGGGCGGGCCTGGCCAACCATAACCAACGCTATTTATATGTAAACCGGGGTTTTGGTTTCCTGGCATTTAGCGGCAGGCTGGGCATCTGGCCCGAAGTTACCGTTATTGAGTTGAGGAAAAAGGCATTAGTTTAAGAACATTGATATGAACAAATTACTGCAATTGGTTTTGGTGCTGCTAATTTTTGCTTCGTGCAGGCATCCCAGGCCTAAGCCGGTTAATAAGTTGTATGTTCCATCAGATGAAGCGGAGATAACTACACTTGCATTTAATTACATTATGCCTTCGGATAGTGTTTTTAAACAACATTTGATCAAATACAAATTCCCGGCATCCGAAACGGATAACATCCGGCAACTTAAAAATCAATTAGATACGGCCAGGCTGTATGTTTTTATTGCTGATACACTGATAAGGCTACCCGAAGATTATCTGAAAAAACAGGCGAAAGACCGTCATAGGAGTGATAAAAACATGGCAAAAAACATGCTGACAGATAGTTGGGCGCCCGAAGTGGTCATCAACGAAAAACCAGGTTTATTCCAACTTAAAAACCTGGCTTTTATCTATAATTACGAGTACATGCTTTTTAACCGTCGGAAAAATTTGCCGCCTGTTTTCTTTAACGCCGGAATGTTTAGGATGTCGGCAATATTTTTCAATCAAAATAAAACCAAAGCTTTCGCCTACATTGAAAAACGCGGCGGGCCAGTAGTAGCCAAGGGTTATGATATTTTTTTGGAAAAGAAAAAAGGCAACTGGTTTGTTGTATTATGTGATTTGGATTGGTCGTCCTGATTTTCTGGCAGGGTTTTTATACCTATTATGCTATATCTATAAAAACACAACACCATGGCAACATCCAACGTAAAAGAGATAGGAAAAGGGAACGCAGGAATAAAACACGAGCACAGTACCTGGGAGGTGATGAAGCCTTTTGTAAATTTTGGCTTAATGGCCACCGGACTTATTGCAACTGCGCTTATCACCATAGTTAAAAATATACCTAAGCCTGATAAACACAAACAGCCTGAACGTAAGGACAATAACATTATCAAGATTTAATTCATAACATTTTTTTTCATATTACAAAGGCCGGATGCAACTTTTCGACCCCGTATTTTAACGGGGTCAAATACGGTGTTTTCACGGATTGACGACCATTATTTAATTCCCGAAATTTAACATCGTTAACCCCTGAAATTAACTAACGATGCCCCTACAAATAATCGGTGTTCACAAAACCAACGATGTGCATGATAACCCTTACCTGGCTATCAACTCGTTAATGTGGATTGATGACCACACTCAAAACCGCGGCATCACTACCAGGGATGTACTTTTCGACTGGATAAATGATAATGGCCTGGCATATATTGTTGACGAGCAAGGCAACAAATTCAGGTTACTCACAGCAACTACCAAAAGCGGCCTCAAATATGTACGTACTGTTTTTGATGAAACAAAATCAGACATGCTGTTAAGTCTATCGGCTTAAAAAAATATCTATAACAAGCCTAAACCTTCGTTTTTTATACCTCAACCTTGTAAGCAACCTCCATCATACGTTTGATGGAGGTTTGCTTTTTTCCCCTGGATGAATTAAAAGTCATGGAGTGCGAGTCAGAACTTCATAATTAACCGCCGAACAGCTGGAAAAATCGCATTTTAAATAAAAACCAACAAGAGGCACAGGGCCCGGCTATTGGGGTTCCATTAAAAAGTAATTTCCCGGCTATAGCCAGCATAAGTAAATGATTAAAACATAATAATTGCTATCTTAGCCTGATTGACGTTGCCGGTTAACATGATAACTAATTATCACTTATATAAGCATATAATAAAATTGTGTTTGTAACATGCGCATTGTAGACATAGACATAAATACGCCAAAGAAAAAACGCAAATTACACATGTGCCCAAGGTGCAAAAGTAATGGTGGACAAAGAAAACAGCGGCCATTGTTAGTTAAATGGCTGTTATTTTGGTTACCCTTAAAAATTTATCACTGCAAAATTTGCAGTAAAAAATTTATGACGTTCGGTAGTTGGTAATTGCCCTGGTAACACCACAACTGCATTAAAACTGCCGTTCAAGCTGGCAGCAATAACCGTTTACGGGTAGGCTTAACAAAAATAACCTGCACGCTTACGCCCTAAATCAAAACCGGCGGGTAGTACACCGGGAAGCAACATGTTTAGCTTCAGACGGCCTTGTTTCCATAACTAATTGTTACGGTTAAAATACACCGGTAAATTTTACCAATCTGCTAAAAATAGATGTTTCTGAAAACCTGCTAAATTTTATTAGCTATAAGAATTTTAAAACCCTATTTTTAGCGCCGCAAATAAGGGCACCTACCCCCCCGTTATTTTAGGTTAACCAAAACAGCAATGAAAGTTTTAAAATTTGGTGGTACATCTGTGGGCAGTCCGGCCCGCATGAAAGCACTGCTTGACATTATTGACCCTACAGAAAGACAGATCGTTGTACTTTCGGCAGTATCGGGCACTACAAACAACCTGGTCGAAATTGGACAGGCTTACCTAACCGGTGATAAAAAGAAGGCCATTATCCTGATAAGCGCGTTAAAAGATAAGTACGAACTGTTTATAAAGGAACTTTTTACCAATGCTGAATATTTAACACAAGGCAAGGAAGTAATTGACTATCATTTTGCTTTACTTAACAACCTGGCCAATGATAATTTTACTACCGTAGAAGAGAAAGTAGTTTTGGCCCAGGGCGAGTTGTTATCCACCACTTTATACCATGTTTATTTAAAACAGATAGGCGTGCCATCGGCGCTACTGCCTGCATTAAGCTTTATGAAGATTGATGAAGACAATGAGCCAATTGTTGATTACATCACCGAAAAAATAACCCCGTTGCTGGATGAGCAACCGGCGGTGAATTTGTTTATAACGCAGGGGTTCATCTGCCGCAATGCTTTTGGCGAAATTGATAACCTGCGCCGCGGCGGCAGCGATTATACAGCCTCGCTGATAGGCGCCGGCATCCGCAGCGAAGAGGTACAGATTTGGACGGATATTGACGGGATGCACAATAACGATCCGCGGATTGTAAAAGGAACGCAGCCTATAGCCCAGCTATCATTTGATGAAGCAGCCGAGCTGGCTTATTTTGGCGCGAAAATATTGCACCCGCAAAGCGTGTTCCCGGCGCAAAAGTATAAGATACCAGTACGCCTGTTAAATACTATGGATCCGCAGGCAAAAGGCACATTGATAACCAACACAAGCGAGAAGGACAAAATAAAATCTATTGCCGCTAAAGATGGCATTACCGCCATTAAAATTCAAAGCAGCCGGATGTTGCTGGCACATGGCTTTTTAAGAAAGGTATTTGAGGTTTTTGAACGATATAAAACATCGATAGATATGATTACTACATCGGAGGTGGCTGTATCGTTAACCATAGATGACACCACTTACCTTGGCGAGATAACCAGCGAACTTAACATATTTGGCTCGGTAGAGCTGGACGTAAACCATACCATCATTTGCGTAGTAGGCGATTTTGGCGCCGAAAAGCATGGTTATGCGGCAAGAGTGCTGGAAGCCGTAAAACACATCCCATTAAGAATGATATCATACGGCGGTAGCGACCATAACCTGTCATTACTGGTTAAAACCGATGATAAAGTGGAGACACTAAGGAGTTTGCATAACAGGCTATTTTGATTTCGGAATTGGGAATTTGGATTTCGGATTTATCTGAGCTCCTTTATTCTACTCCGCCCATTTTTGAATTTTGACTTTTGAATTTTGACTTTAACAAAATGTTTACAACCAATACCATAAATACCTTTAATCAATTAGATACCCCATTTTATTATTACGATTTGGGTGTGCTGCGCCAAACTTTGGACGCCTGCCGCGATGCCTCGGTAAAACATGGCTTTCATGTACATTATGCGATGAAGGCTAATTTTAACCCCAAGGTATTGGATATGACCCAGTCCTATGGCTTTGGCGCCGATTGTGTGAGTGGTAACGAGGTTAAGGCTGCTATTGAACATGGTTTTGATAAAGGCAAAGTAGTTTTTGCAGGCGTAGGAAAATCAGATCGTGAAATAAACTATGCCCTTGATGCCGATATTTTTTGCTTCAACGTAGAGTCGGTACAGGAACTGGAGGTAATTAATGAACTGGCGGCGGCCAAAGGCAAAAAAGCCAATGTAGCTATCCGTATTAACCCCAATGTTGATGCACATACACACCATTTTATTACTACCGGTTTAGATGAGAATAAATTCGGCATCAATATATGGCAGCTGCCCGATGTGGCCACCGCTTTGCGTAAATGCGCCAGTCTGCAATTTTTAGGCATTCACTTTCATATAGGTTCGCAAATTACCGACCTGGAGGTTTATAAAAGCCTTTGTACCCGCATTAACGAAATGCAGGACTGGTTTGAAGACCATGGCTTCCCGGTTAAAGTATTAAACACCGGCGGTGGTTTGGGTGTTGATTATTACAGCCCCGATACCAACATTGCCGATTTTGAAAACTATTTCCAGGTATTTAAAAACTTCCTGAACGTAAAACCGGGGCAGGAAGTACATTTTGAACTTGGCCGCGCGCTGGTAGCCCAAAGTGCATCGCTAATATCGAGGGTACTGTATGTAAAAAACGGCAAAAAGAAAAACTTCCTGGTACTGGATGCCGGCATGACCGAACTGATACGCCCAATGCTTTACCAGGCTTATCACCAGATAGAGAATATAAGTAGGCAGAGTCAAGAATCAAGAATCAAGAATCAAGATAGCTACACTCATCATTCGGCAAGTGAGAATCAAGAGTCAAGAATCAAGAGTCAAGACAATCCCATTCACAACTCACAACTCACAACTCACAACTTAAAATATGATGTGGTAGGCCCGATATGTGAAAGCACGGATTGTTTTCAGAAGGATGTTGACCTGCCGGAATCATTTCGTGGCGACCTGATTGCGGTACGCACTGCTGGAGCATATGGCGAAGTTATGGCCTCTGGTTATAACCTGCGTGATAGGGTTGGGAGTATTTATTCAGAATAGTTGGGATAAAGTAGAAAGTCTCAAGTTTTGAGTCTTAAGCCCTAATTTTGACTGTCTATCTTTTGACTTTCGGACTTTTCCGACTTTCGGACTTCACACTCAAGACTTCTTAAAACTTTACACCTACCCTGAACTGTACGTAAGTGCCGCCCTCAACTATGGCAAAATATTGCTTTAGTTGTATAAAATAGGAAAAGGCGACGTAGGTGGGTGTTTTATAGGTTATATAATCGTTTTTATTGTTGTTGTAAATATTGTCGTTACCAAACGTTTCGCCAACAAACAATCTGAAACCCATTTGGGTATTAGGCTTGCGGCCATGAAAAACCACCTCGCTGGTTAAGCCTCCCGTAAACAGTTCGGTACGGGTATCGGTATAAAAGTTAGGATCGCCGGTAACATCCTTTCTAAACCTGGCGTAATCGCCAAACTCATGACTATAGGCTGCTTCAAAGCCAATGATCCGGATATCGGTACGCCCATCATTATTGATATAGAAATTGCCCGACAGGCGGCCGCCTACTGCGCCAAAAAACTTATCTTTAAAGTAATGAGGGTCGCCTTGCTGTAAATCGTAGTTGGAGTAATTGCCCAGCGATGTAAAAGCGCCGTATGCCAGGTTAAAGTTTTTAAACGTGTGCGCTTCACTTATGTTTAACTGTCCGCTGGTAAGCTGATCGCTAAGGTTGTTGCCAAAATCAAGCGCCAGACCGGCAGACACATAGGTAGCCGATTTAGCGCTATCTGTCGACATCGGCTTGGGCATGTAGGCTATATCACTTTTATGCAGGGCCGGCCCATACACATGCTCGCTGCATGAACTTAGCAAGCCTAAAATTAGTGCTGCTGCCGGTAAGTAGAATTTTATTTTCATAAAGGTATTATTGGTAAAGAATTTAGGGCTAAAAATCTTTACCAATAATACGCTAAAAACCTAAGTTATGTAACAAGCCGCGTTAATTAATAGTTTTTGCCTAAAACGCCAGCGCCTGAATGTACGCATCGTCAAAATCTTTTGAATAATGTAGCACATTATCCAGCTGTTCAAACTCGTCGGCAGTATGGGTTGTTGTAAGTACCAGGGCTTTCATACCGGCGTTGGCAGCTGCCTCTACCCCTTTGGGTACATCCTCAAATACAATACAATCCGCAGGCAAGGTATTTAAAAGCTGGGCCGCCTTTAAAAAAGTTTCGGGATGTGGTTTACTCAAAACTACATCATCGGCGCTAACTATGGCCTTAAAATAGTGCCTGATGTGCAGGTTATCCAATACAAAATCAATATTGAACGGAATGGCCGCCGATCCTATAGCCATTGGGATATCTTTTTGGTAAGCCGCCTCTAAAAACTCCCTTAAGCCGGGCAATAGCGCCAGGTTGGGTAAAAACTCCTGTTGGTATTTTTGCTCTTTTTTGTACGACAGATCGGTCATTTCATCCATCGTGAAACGGTTGGGACCAAACATCCGCACCAGCACTTCGGGATTTTTACCATACATCTCTTTTTTTACTTCTTCCCAGGTAAAATTGCCCCCCAACTGTTCATTTAAAAGTGATTGCCAGGCTTTGGTATGATAGGGCATATCATCAATCATAGTTCCATTAAGGTCGAATATAAAGGCCTTCATTATGTATATTTTGAATTTTGGCGCAAAATACACTTTATAAAAACTAAAAATAGCTTCCTTACGTATAATGATATATACACTGGTACAATTTTATTTAACGATATAGTTAATGCGACATTTAAAGTGTAGCTAAAATAATAAGGATTGTGTTGTGGTTGTTTTTGCGCGATTATTGATTTTAGCAAGCCCGTTGGCCCAAAAGGCTGAAGGGCTTTTTTATTATCTGGTATTGGGCTGTGGATTCCCAAGCCAGATGCCATTAAGTCAAGCAATTGTGAACGATTTAAATATCGAACACTGAATATCCAATATCGAATAACGAAGGAAGAATTTCGGCGTTCGACATTCAAAATTCATTATTCGATATTATTTGCCGTTCTGTTTTTCTTAACTTAATGACACTGTTCCAAGCCGCCCTCCTGCCATAGCTGCGTAATTTTAATTCGAAGATTTAAAAATTTAAAGAATTGAAAATCATTTTTTACTTTTTTGAAGCTACTGACTTTTAGTTATTTACTTCGTATCGATATATTTTGGTTCCCAAAACGGGCTTTTTAATTGTCAAATCTTCAAACTCTCAAATCTTCAAACCCAGGAATTTTCCCTACCTTGCCCCTTTAATAAATAAAATAATGCAAAAAGAAGGAACAGTAAAATTTTTTAATGAGACAAAAGGTTTTGGATTTATTACACCAACAAGCGGTGGCCAGGATATTTTTGTTCATTCAACAGGCCTGATCGATGAGATCCGCGAAAACGACAAAGTAGAATTTGAAGTTGAAAACGGCAGAAAAGGTTTAAATGCGGTAAATGTAAAAGTTATCTAAGTATAATATAACCATTAAGCATACCAGGCATCCATTTTTTAATGGATGCCTTTCTTTTTTAGTCATTTCGCTGCGCTGTCATTGGGCTACGCCGTCATTAGTCATTTCGCTGCGCTGTCATTGGTCATTGGTATTTCAAAGTCCGAAAGTCTTCTGTCCGACAATCCAAAAAGTCTTAACTCTTGATTCTCGCCTCTTGATTCTTCTTCTCGCCCCTCAAAACTGGCATTGTTGTTGTTCTAACTTTTTACAGTTAAATCATATCTACAAAAAAACGAAATAACATGAAAGATCAAGCAAAAATTATAGCCGCACTGTTAGTGGGTGCAGCAGCAGGGGCTGCGTTAGGTTTATTATTGGCCCCCGAAAAAGGTAACGAACTTAGGGATAATATTGCCGACTACATAAACGACCTGGTTGATACCGCTAAAAACAAAGCGCAAACAACAGCCAGCGGCATAAAACAATATAGCAGTGATGCCGTTGAGAGGGCCAAATCAAAATTTAACGGTACCGTTAGCGACCTGTATGATTATAAAGATGATGCTTTGGAAACAGCAAAATCAACTGCCAAAGCTGCCGCAGAAAAGGCACAACACGTAGCCGAAGATGTGGTTGAAGATGCTAAAGCAAAAGTTAAAACTACAGCCAACAATTGGAACAATACTATACAAAATGCATAATTTTTAGTACTACACAGCAAAACAAAAAACCCGGCCAATAATGTGGCCGGGTTTTTTGTTTCATATATATTTTTTATTGTTTATTTAACAACAAATGTATTATTACCCTCGGTAGCATCCATAAATACGCCGCCGTCAAGTGTCACAGTCTTAATAACTTTAGAGGTTTTAATACCTACCGAAATCTGTTTTTGATTTTTTTCCCATACGGCCGGCGACTGGTGTTTGGTTTCGGTTGTTCCGTCGGCGTAGGTTATCTTCACATCAAACGGGATGGCAAAACCGCCCACGTTTTTAATATCGGCAACATAGCCATCTTTGGTTTTACCAACCTTTTGCAAGTCAAGGTCGATGTAGTAATTGCTAAAAAACCAGTTATTAAAGAACCAATTGAGGTTACTGCCCGATATATTGCTCATGCAGTTAAAGTAATCCCATGGGATGGGGTGTTTGCCGTGCCAGCGGTCCATGTAACCATGCAGCGCTTTTTTAAACAAATCGTCGCCAAGCATGTCTTTCAAAGCAAAATAGCTTAATGAAGGCTTACCATACGAGTTGTTACCATAGCCAGCCCTCAATTCGCTCGACATGGTGATGACAGGCTGATCTTCGCCAGTTGACGCATCATGAATCCAATCGTTTATCCTGAAATTTTTGTAAAGCGCATCGGCCTTTTCGGCGCCAATTTCATCGGTGCCTATTAAACGTTCAAAAGTTGTGGCCCAGCCTTCGTCCATAAAAGCGTAACGGCTTTCGTTAATACCCATATAAAACGGGAAATAGGTATGGGCTATTTCATGATCCTGAACAAAGGCAGAAAACTGAATATCATCGGTATGGCTGTCATTAACCATCATAGGGTATTCCATATCTGCAAAGCCCTGAAAAGCAGTCATCTTAGGGAAAGGATAAGGCACTCCCGGCCAATTACGTGAAAGCCAGCTTAACGAATGGCGACCTGCCTGCACCGCATGATGAAAATCTTCTGATTTATCTAAAAACGCGGCCTGCATACTTGCCCTGCGGTGAGTTGCATCATCAACTATGGCGCTTGCGGCATCCCATACATAATGGTCGCTGATGCCAACGGCCATATCGCTGATGTCGTTTGCCTTCCAGATCCAGCTATTTTGGTCTTTTTGCGCTGTAATGTCCTTTTTGGCAAGGTCGGCGGCAGTTGCCACATGTATTGTCGAATCGCTGGTCATTGATGCTGCCAGGCGTTTAGCATATTCAGGCTGTAAAACCTGGTTGGGGTTTTGCAATGTGCCTGTTGCCCAAACTATATAGTTTTTTGGAACATTTACCGTGAGCGTGTAATCGTTAAAGTCGTTATAAAACTCCTGCGCATCTAAAAAAGGCAACCTATCCCAACCGTTGTAATCATCATAAACAGCTACACGCGGGTAAAAATAGGCCAGGTAGTAGGAGGTAGAATCAATCATGCCCTCGCGGCCGCTTTCTAACGAGATCTGATAATGCCAGTCGATATCCAGCTTCAACGAATCATGTGGCATTAAGGGTTTTGTTAAAGATAGGGCCATATTGGTTGAGGCGCCCTTACTATTAACTTTTTTAGCCTCGCCATTAACTAAAAACTTATCAAACTGAATGCCGCTGGTCAGGTAATCCTCTCCGGCATCGCCAAACCGTGCAACTCCTGGCTTGTGAATGTTCAGGATCAGCTTCATATTAAGCCTTTTTAAGGTATCGGGGCTGTTATTTACATAGGTTATCGTTTCTGATCCTTTGATGTTCCTATCTGGCGGTAAGGCAGTGATAGTGATGTTGTAGGTGCCATGATTTTGCCAGTATTTTTGCCCGGGTTTGCCATCGGCCTGTCGCGTTCCCTTTGCAAACGCTTTTTGGATATCGCGCGGCATGTACAAGGATTGGGCCTTTACCTGCGTTAACGCGAAACAAGATAATACGCATAACGCGATTGGTTTAATCAGTTTCATAAATGTAAATAAATTCAGTGTGTCAACTTTTGTAAAGATGCTGTTAACGCTAAATAGTTACAAAATAAATGAAAATTTAATACACCTACTTATTCGTCAGTTTTTCGTAACAAAATTGTAACATCCTTTTAATTGAGATTAAATAGTTTGCTAATACGGGAAATATTTTTTTTATTTGTTCAAGTTATTTTAATAGGGGTATTAAATAACTAATATTTAAGCCATCCGAGCAATCGGGTGGCTTTCTTTTTTTGAAATGATTCCGTTATTCCTGATAAGGTGTTCTTTCGAAATAATCATATGTCGTTAAAGCGTTCCGTAAACAACTACCCCATCACCTCCACTATCTGACTAGAATTATGCGGGTTCGACGGGCCTAACATTAACATATCTCAGGGAGGGTAATAACGTCCATAAACCGCTCAAAACAGTTACCATCCTAATTTTCATCAAGACAAAATTCACCATTAAAAGATTATTTTATTAAATATTTGTTTTTAGCGGATGGCATTTAGCTACATAAGCGTACACGTGGCTTGTGCAAACAATCAGTCTTTTTGATATCCTTTCAAAACTCTTGTATGGCTGGTTGTCAATTATTGTAAGAAGCCCGCACACCAATCCCCCTACAAGTTATTATTTATAGACAACACTTGTTAAAATAAAGCTGGTTTAGGTTGCGAAAATACTTGTCATTTCTACAAATAAACATTTAGATGGCTGGGCGGTTACCGCTCATGTTTTAAAACGATTATAATTAATACAGGGTTAACATTCCAGCTGTATAACCAAGCACTAATGGTAGTAATTAATTTTACATTTTATTGTGCCTATATAAGCTAACTTTGCCTGCTGATAAGCACAACTATGAAATATAAATTAGGCGATTTTGTTCGGTTTGTTGACGAAAAAATGGAAGGTTTTGTAACCCGCATCATCGACGATCAAATGATAGGCGTTACCGGAGACGACGAATTTGAGATACCCGTACTGGCCAGCAAGGTAACCACCGTACATGGCTATGAGCCTGCCGGCACAAAAAAGGCAGCCATTGCCGATGAAAAGCCTGTTGATTTGAGCGCATTTGAAAAGAAAGGCATCTATGTTGGCGTTGTGACCGATGCCAAAGCACCCTCGGTAGTTCATTTCCATTTGGTTAATACCACCTTGTTTCAGTTATTGGCAGCTTTTAGCACCGAAAAACAGCAGGTATTTAAAGGAGAATTTTCAGGAATAATAGCGCCAAAATCGGCAGAAAAAATATACTCGGCGCAACTGGCCGACCTGCAATTATGGCCTACATTCACCTTCCATATCATTTATAATACCAAACAAAATATTGAACCACCGGCACCTTTGGTGGTAAAAGAAAAATTTAAGGCTAAGGATTTTTCATCAACCAAAAAGCAGGTGCCTTTATTAAACCAGGCCGGTTGGCTTATAAGGCTTGATGAACCGGATTTGGTAATTGACGCCCAAAAACTAAAGGAAAGCTTTTTTAAACCTGCCGAAGAAAAGGTGGTATTTGAAAAGCCGGTAAGCGAGGTTGATCTGCATATAGAGAAACTGCGCGACGATCACCAGTTTTTACAGGCCAGCGAGATGATCCAGATCCAGCTTGCCCATTTTCATAAAGCGCTGGATGCGGCAATAGTACATCAACTGCCGGATATTACGTTCATTCATGGGGCCGGGAACGGTATTTTACGGCACGAGCTGCATAAACTATTGGGCAAACACCCCAAAGTACAAACCTTTATGGATGCCCGGAAAGAGAAATTTGGGTATGGTGCCACAAAGGTGATCTTGAAATAAAGTAGTATTAAGTACTAAGTCTTGAGTCAAAAGTCAAAAAGGATAAATTTGACTTTTGACTCAAGACTTTTGACTTAGAACGATGCTTCATTACGCGATTAATATAACAGTAGTGATAAAACCAGTAGTAGCATAAATAATATTGCGGCCCTTATTTACTTGAATACATTTTCTTTTACCAGGAACAAAGGCAGCGATCCATGATCCAACACACGTGAATGGAAATTCCTGATATTAAACTCTTTGCCTTGTTTTTTCTGTAATTCCTCTTTCCAATGCAGTATTTGTAGCGCGCCGTATTTGTAGGTTACTACCTGGGCCGGCCAGCGGCGCATGCGGGCTATTTCGCGTAAGGCTATATCGTCCTGGTTGCGGATGTTTTTTTTCCAGAATGCAAGGGCCTGTTCATCGGTCCAGCCATAATAGTTTAACCCAACATCCAGCGGCACACGTACCGAACGTACAATGTCCCACTCCCACTTACCCAGTTCATCATAGGGGGTTTGGTATACGCCCAATTGTTTGCCCAGTTCTTCGGTATAAGCGGCCCAGCCTTCGGCAAAGCCCATGTAATAAAAAAGCTGTTGTACCGCAGATGTTTTGGTTTTACTGTCAACACTTGCCTGGTAGTGGTGCCCCGGAACAGCTTCATGAATAAAAAGCCAATTGTACTGGCGCTTGTTATAAGGCTTATCAAAAAGGTTATAGTAAAAAGTGTTGTTATCATAATACCCTGGTGTTTGTGCCAGCTGCCTGCTTTCGCCTGCCTTAATTTTCAAAGGGTTCGGCTGTGTATCGTTAAACAAGTTTGACAGGCCGGCATAAATAACGGCCCTGGTATGCTCAAAGCTTTGCTGTACTGCTTTGGGGTTGCTTTCAAAAAAATCCGCGTCGTTTAAATGTGTATAAAAAGCATCTTCGGATAAACCTGTCTGCCGCCGCACAGTTTCAATATGTTGCTGTACCCGTTTTACTTCTGCCAGGCCAAATTTGTAAATCCCGTCTGGCGTTACATCTGCGCTCACCCATCGTTTTAGTAAATAGGCATACCATGCCTTACCGTTGGGGATAGTTATAATGCCGCCCGCTGGTATTTTCTCCGGGCGATGTTTTATCCACTCCTGTTCCAACGCCAGGCGCTCCAGGTTTAGGCCGGTTTCATAAGTAATCAGGTTATAGTCCAGCTTTTGCGATGGAGTTAGAATATTGGCTTTATAGTTTAAAAGGCTCTGCTTTGCCCACGTAAAAAAAGCAAATTGCTTTTGGATGCTTTCTTCCGTACCAATGTGTTCCAGGCCGCTCACATAGCTTAGCTCAAGTTGCGGCAGGTTAAGGGCTTTGTACCCGCTTACAAACTTATCCGAAAAAGCATCAAACTTTTCTTGTGCGCCTGCATTAAACAAGCACAGCATAAAAAAGCAAAAACAACATAAACTTATTTTCATTAGCCGGTATTTGAATGATTGTTATATTCGATGATAAATTGGCACCGATGTTACAAAACATGCGCTTAATAACGTAAATTGTAGCCACCATGCATAAACTAAGCTTTATTATTTTCCTGCTGATCATCGGCAATAAAACCATTGCCCAGGTAACATACCCTGATGCCACATTGCCCGCCGATACCCCAGGGCTTTTTGCCAAAGGATTATTAACAGACGGCCTAAGCAACCGCGATTTTGCGATATCGCCGAAAGGCGACGAAATCTTTTACACCTTACAGCAACCCCGTTTTGCAACCAGTACCATTTTGCACCTTGTTAAAAAAAATGGCAAATGGAGCAAGCCGCAAGTTGCACCGTTTTCGGGCCGGTATAAAGATCTGGAAGCAGCATTCTCTCCGGATGGGCAAACGGTTTATTTCTCGTCAGACAGACCTATCGTAAGCAATCCCACAAAAAAAGACTTTGATATTTGGCTGGTTAAGCATAAGCCAAATGGTACATGGACCGAACCGGAGAACTTAGGCCCGGTAGTAAATTCAGACAAAAATGAATTTTATCCCAGCATAACCCGCAGCGGCAACCTGTATTTTACCGTAGAGGCCGATTATGGCAAAGGCAGCGAAGACATTGTAATTTGCAAACCCGATGTAAATGGCGGGTTTAATAAACCCGAAAGCCTGCCACAGGATATCAATACCAAATACGATGAGTTTAACGCTTTTGTTGACCCCGACGAGCAGTTCATCCTCTTTAGCTCGGATGGCCGGCCGGATAACCTTGGCCGTGGCGATTTGTATATAAGCCGCAAAGATAAAGCCGGCAACTGGCTGCCCGTAAAACATTTGCCGGCACCCATCAATTCCGGCGCTACGGATTACTGCCCATTTGTAAGCTGGGATAAAAAGTACCTGATATTTACCAGTAATCGTTTAAACAAAGCTTTAACAAACAGCAAAACCAAAACTTACCTGCAGTTAAAGCAAATGTTAAGTAGCCCGGGCAACGGCTGGGATGATATTTATTGGTTGAAGTTCAACTACGATTGGTAACGATGGAATGTATGGAGCGAGAGATCTACGAAGAGACGAGAGACTTACGAAGTTTTAAAAACTTCGTAAGTCTGGTTTAGTCGGGTAAGAATAGAACTATTTCTTTTCTTCTGCCCTTTTTAACACGGCGTGATTTTTTGAGCCGTTAATTTCCAGGTCGATAGCGGTTGAATCACCGTAAAATTTACCAGTGTGCGCAATATCCATTCCGCTGGTAGCTATGCTGAATGAAAACGTGGTACCATCAGTTTTGCCACCGGTTAAAGGCACATCGCCTTCGGGTGTTAAAGCCGTGCCCGTTAATTTATCGCCTTCAACTTTAAAATTGTAAAGTAAAGGGTACTCGGTACCGCCAATGTCAATTTTTCCGGCCCATTTTCCGTTTAGGTCGGCAATGGCTGCCAGGCATACCATAAAGCAGCCAACCAATAATGCTGTAGTAAAAAACTTTCTTTTCATAGTTTAATTTTGTTGATATCTAAGATAAGACGTTTTTTAGTTATTTAGGTTACCAGAATATTATAAAAAAATAATGTTCAGTGTTTCAACTCAAAGCACCCTATTAAATCATCCTGATACGAGTTAACTACGATATTTGGCTTTAACTCCGATATTATGTAAATTTGATTTAACAAAAATCAATTATGGAAACGATAGTAATGTTACCCGAAAATAAAGAGCAGCTAAGTGCCATAAAAGCTTTTGCCAAGGCTATAAATGTAAAATTTAAAACAGAGAAAAACCATTATAATCGGGAGGCTGTATCCAAGGTACGCCAAGGAGAAGAAGATTACGAAAAAGGGAAGGGCGTTAAGATAGCCATCGAAGATCTGTGGAAATAGTTTACATGGTTCAAGCTGTTGAAGACTTGAAATACTGGAAAAAATCAGGAAATAAAGTCATACAGAAAAAAAATCCAGCAATTGTTAATCTCCATCCAACAAAACCCATTTGAAGGAATTGGCAAGCCCGAAGCTTTAAAACATGAGCTTGCTGGTAAATGGTCGAGGCGAATTAGTGAAGAACATCGTATCGTTTATGACGTAATCGACGATAAGATTAGGATATTCTTTTTAAAGGGGCATTATAAAAAAGGATGAACACAATAGTTTATTAAAATCAAATGGTGCCCATCCCTTATTATTGTATCTATCCAACTTATTCAACCGCTACCGCCTTCAAAATATAATTCTCCATGATCTTTTCCGGTTGCCATACCCTGCGGTTCCTGAAATTGCCTGATGTGATAACTACTACCATTTGATATTCGGGCACAATAAAAATGTACTGGCCACCTGCGCCACGGGCTTCAATGGTGTTAATGGTTTTACCATTTACCTTATAGTGGTAATGCCACCACAAAAAACCGTATTCATTTTTCTCGTTATGATTTTCAAGTACCAGGTATTTTTTAAACGATGCATCTACCCAGTTTTTGCTGATAATCTGCCTGTTTTTCCATTTGCCGCAATCAGCATAAAGTAACCCGAACTTTAACAAATCGCGCGGGCGCAGGAGCATGCCGCCGCCAAAATAAGGGCGGTTCAAGGGGTCATCAAAAACAATATAGTTGGAGATACCTAAAGGCTCAAAAAGATTTTGATCGATAAACAAATCGAGCGGGCGCTTTACAACAGTAGCCACAATCACACCCAATAAATACGGATTGGCCGAACTGTAATTGGCATGCGTGCCCGGGTAGTTAATCATTGGCGCTTTCACTACCGTTTTAAGCCAATCGGCCGAGTTCTGGTATTCATCTTCAGATGCCGCGGATTTACGATCAATACCGAAGTCTATCGCATCAAGGCCCGAGCTCATGGTAAGCAGGCTGCCGATGCTTATAGCTCGTTTCCTGGCATCGCTATCGGCGTATTTGTACTTTGCCGGTAAAAATTCAAACAGTTTTTGGGCTGTATCTTTCAGCAGGCCTTTGTCCATGGCAATGCCCACAATTGCCGACGAGATACTTTTTGAGGCCGAGCGCAAGTCATGAACCGTGGCCTCGTCATACCCGTTAAAATATTGCTCGTAAACCAACTTTCCGTTGCGGCTAATGAGCACACTATGTGTATTGGTAATCTTATTGGTATTAATACTATCGACCATCAGCTTTAAATAGCTTTCATCAAAACCGGCTGCTTTTAAGCTGTTTACCGGCAAGCCATCCTGCATATCTGCAGGCACCTTACTATTGAACGGCGTTTTGGGATTTCCACCTGTTAAATCCCAATCATTAACCGAGCGGTGTATGGTTACATCGCTGATGGGCAAACCGGCTATTTCGGCTTGCAAGGTAATAGCGTTTTTAAACAATTTACCTTTAAATTTTAAGCCTGTACGGTAGTCCATGAATTTAACACTATCGGCCTGTAAGGTTAATCCGCCACTGGCAAAGCCCGAAAAACGGGTATCGCCCAGGAAAATATAAGCCTCATACTTGGCAGAATCGGTATTTTCAACATCAATATAAAATTTAGGTTTTAGGTTAGGCACAAAAAGAATATTCCACCGGCCTGTATAAGTATTTCCCGGCTGCCGTTTCAATACCAGGTGATAACTCCACTGAACAGAGCGGATGAAAATCCTGATTTGTCCATCCTCAATGACACCCTTAACAGCAAGGTTGCTATCTACCTTAATATTAAAATTAGTAGCCGATAGCCTGAATCTTTTTTGAATTGATTTCCCGCCAGATGATAATTGAAAAATGCACACGTTGGTGCCAAGCTTTTTAACAGCTACATTAATGCCGAAGTTTTCAGGATGGGTTAACAAACCTTCCCAATGCCCCTGGTATGGTTTCATGCCTATCTGGGCCATACTGTTGCTGTTAATAAACAGCATGAATACTATTGCAGGTAAGCAGTTTTTTAAATAATTGCGTAATAACATGGTATATATTTTATGCCACAATAGTAAGCGCATTAACATGGAAAAAATAGCATATTGTTAACGTACAGCTATTATTTTGCGATACCGCAAAGGTGTAACCCCAACCGCCTGCTTAAAGCTCCGGATAAAATGACTCTGGTCTGCAAAGCCACATTCATAGCCAATTTGGGTAAGTGAAACATTGGCTTTTGCCAGCAGCACGGCCGCCTGGTCTACTCTTAGTTTTTTTAGATAGTCGCCAACAGTAGTGTTAAAATACGTGGGGAAACTGCGCGATAAATGCACCGGGTGCACCTGTGCTATGGCGGCCAATACATCCCATGATAAGGTGGCGGCATCGGCTTCGTTCAAAACTTCTTTTATTTTTTTAACCCAGGCTGGCTGCCTCGCGGTTTCCCGGTATTTTTCACCGGTAAGGAAACCCAAAACCTTAAAAAGCGATTCGCGGATTGAAAGCAACTCAATATCGGCCGTGCATTTGGTTTCCATATACATATTGCGGAACAGCAGTTTTAAAACCGGGTTATCCAGTTTCAGGCTTCCTTCCATTTGGCTTATCGACAATTGGTACCGCTTAAAAAAATCATTTTCCAACTCCATATGAAACCCACGGGTATAGCCGGGATGCTTGATATTGCAATGAGCATCTTGCCAGTTATGGAATAATAAAGTTCCGGCCTGGCATTCATAGCTTCCCTTTTTGTTGGTTTCCTGCATATTACCCGTGAGCATAAAAGTAAAATACGGGTTTTGATGCGTATGCCAGTCAACCTTATCATGTGTATACTCCGTATCGGTAATTATTAAGCTATCCAAATGAATAACCTTATTCTGAATCCCGAAATAAATACCCTTTTGAAGTTGCAGCATATGTTTTATAGACGGCCAGGGGAGGATAATTGTTACGGGAAGAATTATTGAATTATTGAATTATTGAATTATTGAATTATTGAATTATTGAATTATAATCTACTGCAACGTCGTTTTCAAATCCTCAAATTCCCTTTTCATCTGCACATCTGAAATCTAAAATCTGCACATCCGCATTATTTATTTGCTTAATTTTACCGCCGATGAAAAAAGTGGAAGTATTAAAGCTGATTGATCTGATTGAAGAGATTAAGAAACTGGATGAATTGATTACCCAAAGCCGCAAAACAAAGACTTCTGACTTTGTACTGAACCAATATGAAGCTAAAAAAATAAAATTGATTGGTTCTATCATCAATGAACTGGCCAACCCTCCTATCCAGTCGATGGAAAGCTACCTCCTTATACAAAAAATCCTGAACAAATATTACCCGAACATTGATAACGGCGACCTGTTAAACGATGGCGATGTAGCAAAAATTATTGCTGTTATTTAGGTTAAGCTAAAAACCAAAAATAACGGCCAAAGGCTCCTCGCGTTCACCTTCCTTCCAAAATATAGTTTTGGGGTGAAAATGTTTCCACGAATGCCAGTATTCCTGGTAGGCCTGCACCTTGGTGAGCCGCTGTCCTTTTTGTGCCCCTGAAGTACATAAACCATCCCAATCCCAAACAGAGGCTGTTTCCTTGTCGGTTAGCTGACCATTCTTATCCAGGTCAAAATGTAGTGTTTTACCATTAATAGCTGCATTCCATACGTGATAGCTAAGGCTATCCTTCTCAATGCCTATCAGTAACGAATTATTGTTGAGCTCGTCATTCAGGATACGCTTGCGGAACATGTGCCGCCAGTCGTAAGCCTTAGCCTGGCCGTTTATGATTACCCCAATAACCCAACTTTTACGAATCAGCGAATCTTTATTTTTCAGCGTGCTGTCTTTATCTATATACTGCAGGCGATCGTAATTTTTAAGATCGGCATAATCAGGAGCATATAACTTATCGGGCTGCATAATAAGAGATGTAGGGTGCTTTTGCAGCCAGGCGCCCAGGGTTAATTGTTCATAAGGCAATTCCTGCAAATGCTGCCCTTTCAGTTTACCAACAGCGGCGTTACCGGTAGCCTGGTACCACCAGGTTTTGGTGCTTTCATCCTCAATAATAGCATTATAGTGCCTTGCCCCTACCAGCCTGAAATTTTGCCGTTTGCCATTAATTATGGGGTTGTAAACCCTACCGGTACGGCACATGGTGCAGTAAGTAACCAAAACAGGCTGCCGGCCAACATTATCCTGTACTTTGTGATGATAGCCCAAATAAATAACCGGGTAAGCCTTGGCAACGCCATTGTTTACCACCCCAACCACCAAATAATTTAAAGGCACTTTATTGGATAATCCATTGGCAAATTTAGCTGCACCGGTTTCCTTAAACATGGTTTCGGCCTTGTACATATAATCGGTAATGTAAAAGCTGCCCAGGCAAAGCAGCAGTACCACGGCTTTAACTATTTTGCCCCTTTGCGTATTTTTTGAATAGAACTTAAACAGGTACCAGGCAATAAAAATTACACCTATAAGGCGTAATGGATTTACAATTTTTTCAAGATAATAACATGCTGTAATAGCATTTAAGTCCTGGCTGCCGGGAAAAGGCATAAGCAGGTAGGCGTGCACCAGGCCCGGTACCACCAACAAAATAATCCCTATCCAAAATATCCCCGGCCTGTGTATATATTTCTTCATTTATCCGAATACCTGAAAATCATGTCAAATTACTTTGGCATAACAAACTGTAGTAAATCCTCTTTAAGTTGAAAACTGGTTTTATAATCGACCCTAATTTATCTAAAAAATTAAATAAACAACAACCTGCTGCAAAATTTATTCTGCAAACTATTGTTTCTTACCGTTTTCTACGCTTTTTATCTCTTCTTTCCTGTCTTTTTTAAAGTCGAAGTTATTAAAATCGGGAGTTTGCGGTAAGTCCATGGTGTAGCTGGTAAGGGTATCAATCTCTATCGTGATATCTTTCGCGTCCAGGTCTATCAGGTGGCCACCGGCTGTTTTATCTTCTGACAGAAAATGGAAATGGTAACCGCTGATGTGCGCCCCCTCCATAAACGTGGGAATGCGGAAGCCCACCAGATCGCCCTGTAAATTGGCATGCTCAAAAAACTGTTGCTTGTTTAGCATGGCGGCAAGCGGCACATAAGGTTTTTCGACCGGCGGGAATGCGCGTGTTTTAACCAGCTTAAATTTACCGCTGATGTGGATGGCATAAATACCGTTCTGGTTGGTAAGCAGGCTATCCAGGTATGCATAAAGCGCTGTTTTATTTAATGCCCCTGTGTGTTTAAAGGTTTTTTTTGCCTTAAAAAAACAAACTACGGCATAAGGCAGTTTGCCTGTATCTGCTACCAGGGTTGTTTGGCCGGTTGATTTTGTCTGGTAAATTTTCCCGTTTAGCACCAGTAGTTCGCCATCCAGCTGGCCGGGGGCGCCAAGGCCGAAATCGCCATGTTTTTCCAGTTGTTTGTAGGGATACCAATTATCATACAGGCCCCCGATAAATCCCGAGGCAAAACCGGCGCTGAACAGGTTATCGCGCATATCGGCCGTTTTTGTTTTTTGCTGGGCGATGGCGGTACTGCAGCATAAAATAAACAGAAATATTGAACAAAAAGTAGTGCAGCGTTTTTGCATGGTCGGCGTTTTTGTTTTCGGGTGTACAAAGCAATTGTTTTACTGGTATTTATCCAACTAATTGAACATAATTAGTTGATTGATTTTTGTGCCGCTACATTTCTGAACCAGGATTCGTCGGATTTAAGGATTATCACACACGCAAATCAAATCAAAAAAATCTGATAAATCTGACGAATCCAGGTTCAGATCATCTGCGACCATTCAAATTTTACTTTGCCCTTACGGGGATGACATTGGCATATTTTAAATTTGTACATCAACATAAAATGAATACCATGATGAAAGTAGAAATCTGGAGCGATGTGATGTGCCCTTTTTGTTATATAGGCAAACGCCGGTTTGAAGAGGCGCTGGAACAGTTTGACCATAAAGACCAGGTTGAAATTGAATGGAAAAGCTTCCAGCTTAACCCTGATATGAAAACCGACCCCAATATTAACATTAGCCAATACCTGGCCGATGCAAAAGGCTGGACGCTTGATTACGCCCAACAAATGAACAACCATGTAACCCAGATGGCTGCCGAAGTAGGCCTCAGTTATGATTTTGATAAAGCGGTAGTTGCCAACAGCTTTAAAGCGCACCGTTTTAGCCACCTGGCCAAAAAACATGGGCTGGGCGATAAGGCCGAAGAAGCATTATTTAAAGCTTATTTTACCGAAGGCCTTAATATTGACGATAGCGATACCCTTATTAACCTGGGTACTAACATAGGCCTTGATGCCGGCGAGATAAAACAGGTATTGGAAAGTGACGCCTACGACGATAGCGTAAAACACGATATTGCCGAAGCACAGCAATTGGGCATCAGGGGCGTACCATTTTTTGTAATGAACAACAAATACGGCGTATCGGGCGCGCAGGCGGTTCCGGTTTTCCAGGAAACGATAGAAAAGTCATTTGCAGAATGGCAGCAGGAAAACAGTAAACCTGTATTAACAGTTATTGAAGGCGAATCATGCGGCCCGGATGGCGATTGCGCTTAATCAATGATTAAGCCTGTACAATAAGTTATCCTGCATTTTTATCGGCAGCATTATCAGACAAGGCAAATTAAAGAAGGTATAGATTAAATAAATTTCGTTATTTAACCTATACCTTCTTTTTTTAGCCGCACTATACAAACAATATAAAAAATAGTTTTATTTATTTTTAAATAAGGCGAAACAATATTATATTTAATGCAGTAAAAGTACTTGCTAAATGGTGGATTGCGTATGAGAGAATTATACTCTAAAATTTTTACGGCTCTCATTTTAATAGCTACAATAAGCAGTTGTAAACTTAGCGGCGACGTTATGCCAACCAAGTCTAAAGATACGACGTTGGTAGCGACAGGCACGGGAACTGGTACAGGTACCGGCACGGGCGGTAATGGGGACGTCGCTATTGGCGCGGTAGGTACAATTTCGTACCGGGTGGATAGTAGCGCTGTAGTTACTTATACCACAAATACAATCTTCGCTGTTTTTTCTCCCGGCGAACAGGGAACAAGCCTTTTATATCCAAACGGGGCTACTCAAATATCGATGCTAAATCCCAATAACTTGAGTACAAGTTTTATTTTGATATTTACCGGTATTACACCGGGCACTTACGATATTTTTTCGGTTAGCATTAATACCCCAACCTTACAACTATTCGGCCAGGCCAACGGCCAGGCAAAGGCAACCATTTTAAGCCATTCATCTAATGTAAAGGGAACTGTACAAGGCACATTTAGCGGCGACGCAATGGATGGTTCATTTAATACCCATCATGTAAAAGGTTCTTTTAATTTAAAGCAATAACCCACCCAAACCAATATCATATTTCTGTAAAGCAGTTGTTTTAACAAACAACTGCTTTTTTCTTTTCAATTTCACCCTAAAGAAAAAAACGATTTAGCTACTTCATTGTGTCATTAAAACACGTATATTTGCATTAACAAATACTAAGTGTATTTATTACACTTAGTGCAATAAAATCAAGAATGATAGATGCTCCCGCACTTCCTGTTTTAAATTCCAAAAGGGCCTTGCGCATTGCCGTAGGTGCTATGTTTTTTATGGCAGGGCTAAGTTTTTCGAGCTGGGCATCGCGTATTGCTACCGTACAACAAACTATGGGCTTGTCAGATGCAGCCCTGGGGGCTGTATTGTTTTCGCTGCCTATCGGGTTAATGGGCTCGTTGCCTTTTTCTGGGTGGGTTATTACAAAAATTGGCAGCCGCCGGCTATTAATCAGCGCGTCGCTGGTTTATGCCTGCTCGCTGGTTACTTTAGGATTGGCACAAAACCCTTTTCAGCTTATCATCTGTTTAATTTGTTTTGGGTTTAGCAGCAATGCGGTAAATATAGCGGTAAACACACAGGCTGTAGCCGCCGAAGAAATATACCAGCGCCCTATATTGGCTTCCTTTCACGGTTTATGGAGCCTGGCAGGCTTCGTTGGCGGTGGTTTTGGTACGCTCATGATAGCTTTTAAAATTGCCCCCCTTTATCACTTTCTATTCATGCTGATTGTTATAGCTGCTGGGGTTGCCGTATCTGCCCGGTATTTAAAAGATGATAAAGTAGCAAGCGCCGGGCCTGCTTTTGTAATGCCCGATAAATCGTTGATTAAATTGGGGGTAATCGCGTTTTGTTCGATGATTTGCGAAGGGGCCATGTTTGACTGGAGTGTTATCTATTTCAAAAAAATTGTGCTTGCCCCTGCCGAGTGGGTGGGTGTTGGTTTCACCGCATTTATGGGTACCATGTTTATCGGTCGTTTTGTGGCCGATGGGTTTGCGCACAAATATGGCTTAAAACGAACCCTACAGGTAAGTGGCGCACTAACGGCTACCGGCCTTACTATTGCCGTAATTTTCCCCAATTTTTATACCGCCATATTCGGGTTCCTGCTGGTTGGCGCAGGTGTATCATCGGTAGTGCCCATGGTGTACAGCGCCGCCGGTAAATCAAAAACCATGCTGCCGGGCGTAGCCCTGGCAGCAGTATCTACCATAGGTTTCCTCGGCTTTTTTGTTGGCCCCCCGGTTATTGGGTTTATCGCGGGCATTGCTACCCTACGGGCTTCGTTTGTGCTGATAGCGATTATGGGGTTATCCGTGGTCGTGGTATCTACCAAAGCCAAACTCGATTCATAATACTTCATGCGGAGTTATAAGCCAATCTCCCTGTAAACGTCCCCCGCTTATTCCGGCAGGTATTTATCCATTATTTTTCCATCCTTGTAAGCGACGGAGCTTTCTAATTTCAGCAATTTTTTCTCCTTAAAAATTGAAAGCCCACTCCCGATGGCAACCGGGTTTCTGAAAATAAAATATTCATCAATAAGGTTCAGGCTAATGAGCGAACTTACAAAATTGGCGCCGCCGTATACCAAAATATCCTTGCCCGGTTGTTCTTTCAGGGCTTGTATTGCAGTGGCCAGGTCGCCATTTTCCACTTCTACGTTCCTGCCGTTGATGGTGGTTTGCGTGCGGCTAAAAACAATTTTTCGCATGTTTACCATTTGTTGCGCAAAAGAATGTTCCGGACTCTCGGGCTGATTGTCCACCACGTTTTCCCAGTAATTGGTAAATTCCCCGGTCATCTTGCGGCCCATTAAAATGATATCGCAAGTCCCGGCCAGCTCAATTGCCTTCTTAAAAACGGCTTCGTCCCGTTCGCCCGGTATCCACATCCAGTCCAACTGGCCATCCGGCCCGGCTACAAAACCATCTAAGGTCATTTGTATCTGTAATTTCAATTTTCTCATAAGCTTATTTTTTTGTTGATTGCGTATCTTTCTATCACAAATATCTGCACAGCATACTTAATATAGCAGGTATAATCACGACAAAACAGCAGTCAATTTGCGCAAAAAAACAATTGAGAAATATGAGCAACGGATATTCAAATGCTGGGTACTTTTATTACTTTATCCAACACAATCAGTTCACTAAGCCTCATTTAAATCGGCATCGCCGGGGTTTAGCAGGTAATCAAACTGCTCGTAACCGTTGTGGATAATAAATTTCAACCTTTCTTTTGGCCCGGCGATATCCAGCGACATTAAAGCCAGCGTTTCGGGCAGGTTATCGCGAATCAGTTTCAGATCGTTTACATGCGGCATTTCAATAAATATATCATCGCCCTGTGGCTCTATTTTCCATCCGGGCAGGTTAGTACGGTGTAAAACATCCAGCCATTTTCGTTGGTAAGCATTCATAATTATGTTTTGAAACCCGTTTGGCCCGGGCTTTTGGTTTGTTATAATTACAATTAACAGCTATATACGTATTCTGTTTTACGTAACCCCGCTGAAAGCCATCATCGGGAATGGTATACCGTTAATGATACTGAACCACGACGATACGGGCGGTTAAACAAACTATTAAAGCAGGCGTTATATATATTATGGAAAAAGTGATCATCCGTATTTGGCACGGCCGCACAAAAGCCACCGATGCTGATAGCTATCTTCAATATATTGAAGATACCGGCATTATCGAATACAAAAACATCAAAGGCAACCTATCTGGCGGAAAATAGACGGCGATATCTGCCATTTTTGGACAGTTACCAAATGGGATTCGTTTGGATCAATTAAACTGTTTGCCGGTAAAGATCATGAAAAGGCTCGGTACTTTACACAAGACGCCAATTACCTGCTGGAGTTTGAAGAGCATGTGCAACATATGGAAGGCTTTATTTATTAGCACCTGGTTGCACGGTATTGTTACATAGCACATACATTCATTCTTTTCATTTGTAATTCTATTTTTATAATATTGTAATGTATGTACATTAACCCATCGGTTATACCAATTATAAAATTCAGATGAGTGCTTTTTTTAATTCCATACTTGACCTTTTTAAAGGTTTTTTTGGCTGGGGCAGTTGGGGCAGCTTAACAGACATTATTAAATCGGGCGATTACAGCAGGCTGCTTACTTACGAGGGTTTCCAGGCTATGCTGTTTCCTATTATGCCCTTTTTGCTGCTGCTCGAGATAATTCGCGGCGCGTTTTACAAACGTTTTAATGTTATCCATTATAAGCTGTCGTTTTTTTCGTTCGTTTTTAATTCCTTTATCGGCAGGTATTTTTCAATTGCCATGGTGGTGCTTTGTATTGGGTTGTTTGAAAAATATGCGCTTTTTAAAATCACGTTTACCTGGTATTGGTTTATTTACGGCTATATAGTTTGGGAATTTGCCCACTTTTTGTACCACTACTTTGGGCATAAGGTAAGGCTTTTCTGGTGCCTGCACTCCACCCACCACGCGCCCGAAAGCATGAATTTAGCCATCAGCAACGCCCATTTCTTTTTAGAGGCGCCTTATGCCGATTTTATCCGCACCACAGTTTGTATTTTATTAGGTGTTAGCCCGATTATGCTGGGTGTTATCATGTTTATTGATGGTTTCTGGGGCACCTTTATCCACATTGGCGAAAACGCTATAAAAGATGGCCGCCTGGGTTTCCTGAACAACATTATCCTTACGCCATCGCACCACCGGGTGCACCACGCCCGCAACGTAACCTATATGGATACCAACTTTTGCAACCTGCTCCCCATTTGGGACCGTGTTTTTGGCACGTATAAAAACGAAGACCGCAACATCCCCATAGAATATGGCATCAGCCGCCCCATGATCAAAAACAGCTTCCTGGATGCCTACTTTGGCGAAATTGTAGCTTTGGCTAAGGATGTGTACAAGGCTCCCGGTATCAAAAATAAATTCCTGTACATCGTAATGCCCCCCGGCTGGAGCCATACCGGCGATCACAAAATGACCACCGTTGTGAAGAAAAAATATTTTGAGGTGTTGGAGAAGCAGAAGATTGGAGAGAAGCCTAAAACTGAAAGTGTATTAATGTAATAGGGCGTAACCCCAACTGGTAGAAGTTGGGGTCGGGCTTTTTGCTCATACTGCACAGGCCTTAACCACATTGGCCGGTATCCGCGCCAATCCCTTACGCATTTGTCTGAATCAGAATTTTCAGAATTTAAGAATGAACAGAATGTACGCCTCCGAAAGACTTAAGTTTTAAAAACTTCGTAGGTCTGGGATTTTTCAACACGTCATGGGTAGTGGTAAAATTTGGCGAACCTCTGGAGGAGGAATGACATACTAAAATAAAAGACTGTCATGCTGAGTGGTAAAATTTCGCGAAATTCTGAAGGTGGGGAATGACATACAATAAGAGAATTGTCATCCTGAACGTAGTGAAGGATCTATTCGCGAACTTTTCTGTCGGCGATGCATGTCGGTTAACAGATTTTTCACTTTGTTCAAGAAATAGTTCTTCACTACGTTCAGAATGACAAAGAGGTTATTTCAAACATGTCATGGGTAGGTACGAAGCATCTATTCGCGAACTTTCCTATCGGTCATGCACGGCGGACAGATCCTTCGTACCTCAGGATGACAGTTTTTTTCAGCTGAACTGGTAGTCGCTCGCAATGACATATGTTTAATATCATCTCATCCAGCCCCTTCCATCTTGATTCTTGACTCTTGATTCTTGACTCTACCTTATTCCAGTATCTCCGCTATCTCATCAAAACCTTTTTCCCGGGCCAAATCTGCGGGGAGTTTGCCGCCTTCCATCCGGGTATTATTTTCGGCGCCGTTTTCCAGCAGCAGTATCAGCAGTTCCAGGTTTCCGTTTTGAGCAGCCGAGTGCAGCGGTGTGGCCCCTGCCTGTTGTTTTATGTTGATAAGGGCCCCGTTTTCTATCAGCATCCTGGCTATCTGGGTATAGCTGCCTGCACAAGCCGAATGTAAAGGATACACATGGAACCCGTTGTTTGAAGGCCTGTTTACATCGGCCCCTTTTAGCACCAGGTAGCGGGCCACATCATAGTGGCCAAAGTAGCAGGCCAGCCCAAGGGCGGTAAAGCCATCGTCGGCATAATCATCAAGCGAGTTGGGGCTGGCATAAACAAGGTTGGCTATCAAATCCAGTTTACCGGCAGCGGCGGCCTCAAACATGGTGAGCTCGCCGGTGTATTTTAACAACAGTTCTGTTACGTTGGGCTTTTTGTAGTAGCACGACAACATCAGCGGCGAAACCCGCTGACTGGTTAGTGTGGTAGCCAGCTTTGGGTTTTGGGCAAGCAGCTGTTCCAGCCCGGTTAAATCGGCAGTAGCAATGTACTCTTCTACCTGTTCTATACTCATTATCTGCAAATAAATAAAGGAAAAACCTTCGCGCTTAACGTAAGGAATACCACTGTTTCAATTATACTAAAAAAATAAAAATACGCCTAACTATTTGTTTAATCTGCTAACTTTATATTTCAACACTAAGTATTTTTTTGGGTGGTTGATGAGGGTAGTGTTAAGTCATAAGTACTTAGTCGCAAGTCATGAGTCTGAACTGTCATTTTAGACTTAGAACCTAAGACTTTCAACTAAAGACTCGCGATTAATCGCTTTAGACTTGACAGTAGATAAAATTTATATGTTGTTTTTGCAAAGTTTACATAGGTGAAATTTTATGTAAGTTTGCAGTTAAAGGATGTTACATCAGGATGCCGGTAAAAGCAAATCAGTTTAAATCAAATAGTTTTAAAGACGATAATCAGCCACGCCAACCAGGCGGCAGGGCCGAAAAAGAAAAGGAAGCAAAAAAACTGCTCCCTAAAATGCCCCGCTTTGATATGGAAAATGGGCGTGGCGTAAAAATAGCGGGCTTATTTTCGCTCTTATTAGCCATTTATTTCCTGATCGCTTTTACGTCGTACCTCTTTACCTGGCAGGAAGACCAAAGTTATATATCATCAACCAATGGTGGCTGGCATAACCTGGCCACCGGCAAAACCGTTCAGGAAATTGCCGATACCGGTACGCCGCATATTGCACAAAACTGGCTTGGTAAATTTGGCGCACTGCTAAGCAACCAGTTTATTTATGAGTGGTTCGGGGTTGCATCGTTTGTGTTTGTGTTTGTATTTTTTGTTTTGGGGTATCGCCTGTTATTTAAAGTGAGGCTTTTCTCGCTGCCAAAAACAATCGCATATTCTATCTTCGGAATCGTATTTATATCAACCGCAATTGGCTATTTCCACGCGTTTATTATAGATTATCCTCATTTTTTGGAGGGTGGCTTTGGTTATTGGAGCAACCGGCTGCTTGATGCGCAGATAGGCCCGGCAGGCACCGGCGGCCTACTTGTATTTGCAGCGCTCACCGTACTGGTTATTGCTTATAACATCGATTTTAAAATTCCATCCCGTACGGAAAAAAAGGTAGCCCCAATTACTGTTGACGATGTATCACCAGAACCCGTTGAGCTGATTGACGACGAAATTGACCTTCCTGTTGAGTGGCCCCGCGGCAACCGCGTAAAAGATGTACCGGTAACCCCGGTTAATGTTGTGAGGCCCGAACCTCTTGTACAACCGCCAATGGTACAAACTCCTATTTATCATGAGCCCATTGTTTTAACACCTACCGGAAGCGGCAAGACGGGGCCAGAGGAAGAGGGACTTCCCCTTACCATTGATATTAATCGACCATTGCCGGAATTAAGCGTTGAAAAAGCCGATGATGTGAAAGCACAGGAACTGGTAAACCAGTTTGGCATTTACGATCATCGCCTTGACCTGGCTAACTACAAATTTCCACACCTTGATTTGCTGGAAAATCATGGTTCAAACAAAATTTCGGTTAATGCAGAAGAACTTGAAGCCAACAAAAATAAAATTGTTGAAACCCTGAACCACTATAATATCGAGATTGATAAAATAAAGGCCACCATTGGCCCAACAGTTACCCTTTACGAAATTATACCCGCGCCGGGCGTACGTATTTCCAAAATCAAAAACCTGGAAGACGATATCGCCCTGAGCCTGGCTGCGTTGGGTATCCGTATCATCGCGCCTATGCCTGGTAAGGGCACCATCGGTATCGAAGTACCAAACCAACACCCCGAAATGGTGTCGATGCGCTCGATCCTGATGACCGAGAAGTTTCAGAACACCACGATGGATTTGCCTATTGCTTTGGGTAAAACCATATCAAACGAGGTTTTTATAGCCGATTTGGCCAAAATGCCCCACTTACTGGTTGCGGGTGCTACCGGCCAGGGTAAATCGGTTGGTATCAATGCTATACTGGTTTCTTTACTATTTAAAAAACACCCCGCCGAACTGAAATTTGTACTGGTTGACCCTAAAAAGGTGGAGCTTACACTTTTCCGTAAGATAGAAAGGCACTTTTTAGCCAAGCTGCCCGACGAGGCCGACGCCATTATTACCGATACCAAAAAGGTGGTGAATACACTCAACTCGCTTTGTATCGAAATGGACCAGCGCTATGATTTACTGAAGGATGCACAGGTACGTAACCTGAAAGAGTACAACGCCAAATACGTTAACCGCAAAATAAGCGACCCCGAAAAGCACCGTTACCTGCCATTTATTGTACTGGTAATTGATGAGTTTGCCGATTTGATGATGACCGCCGGTAAAGAGGTAGAGGTACCTATTGCCCGTATTGCCCAACTGGCCCGCGCCGTAGGGATACACCTGGTTATTGCAACGCAAAGGCCATCGGTAAATATTATTACGGGTACTATTAAGGCCAACTTCCCATCCAGGCTGGCATTCAGGGTACTATCTAAAATAGATTCGCGTACCATTCTGGATGCAGGTGGCGCCGATCAGCTGATTGGCCGCGGGGATATGTTGTTTTCAACCGGCAGCGACCTCATCCGCTTACAGTGCGCCTTTGTGGATACGCCCGAAGTTGAGGCGATATCTGATTTTATAGGTAACCAAAAAGGCTACCCTACCGCCATGTTACTGCCTGAATACCTTGGAGAAGGCGAAACCAGCAGCCCTAAAGAGTACGACCCGGACGACCGCGACCCAATGTTTGAGGAAGCTGCCCGTTTGATTGTATTGCACCAGCAGGGTTCAACATCGCTCATTCAGCGTAAAATGAAACTGGGCTACAACCGCGCCGGCAGGATCATCGACCAGTTGGAGGCCGCCGGTATTGTTGGCGCGTTTGAAGGCAGCAAAGCCCGTGATGTACTTTACCCCGACGAATATAGCCTGGAACGCTACCTGGAAACCCTTCAAAAAGCCAAAGATTAAACCAAATACAATAAATACGCTCTAAACCAATAACTATTAGCATGAATAGTTGTTGATGATAAAACAAACATGAAAAAAACAATCTTATACACCCTGTTAGCGCTAACTATCTGCACTAACGCTTTTGCCCAGAAAGATGCCCAGGCTAAAGCCATATTAAACCAGGTAAGCGCCAAATACAAATCATATGATATTATTAAAGCCGATTTTACTTTCACCCTTGATAACCAACAAGCCGGCGTAAAAGAAACCCAGACCGGTACCCTGATCTCCAGGGCCAAAGCAGGAAAATTCAAGGTTACTTTATACAGCTCTGCTGCCGCAAAAGATGTGGATAAAGAGATCATAAGCGATGGCAAAAGCCAGTGGACTTACCTAAAAAAAGATAAAGAAGTACAGGTAGGTGATGCTGCCAAAGGCGGCGACGGCTTAAGCAATCCTTCGCAGATTTTTACCATCTATGAAAAAGGCTACAAATACCTGTATACCGGCGAGCAAAAAATTGCAGGCAAAGCCTACCAGGCCATCGACCTTACACCCGAGAATGAAAAGGCAAGCATTTTTAAAGTTCGCTTATTGGTTGATAAAGCAAAAAAACAGATTTACAGCGCCCTTTTATTTGATAAAAACGGGAATAAATACAACTACCTTGTAAAAAGTTTTACCGCCAACCCGCCCATCGGCGATAGCACGTTTGGCTGGGACGCCAAAGCACACCCCGGTGTGGAAGTGGTGGACCTGAGGTAGATTTGAGATGTGAGATGTGAGATATTAGACTTATAAAGAGCGATGATTTTCAGGATCATCGCTCTTTTTGTTATCGCGTGTTCCAGTTGCGATGGATTTAAAATCAGGGACTTGAGAAAGGGTCGTCCGGCTGTGAAAGGGTGAGAACCTGGACGTCCTGCATTCCGATAGGCTGGCCGTAAGGCAACTCGTACAAGACCGCTCACCCCAGCGCTTGCCCCTCCCCGATTTGTTCGTGACAACCAGCTTTATTAATTGATGAGATCCAAAAGATACAGGTACACCGTAGCCGTTTGTAAAAAAACGTTAAATGCTATATGTGCCCCGCATGCAACAGCCCTAAATGTTTATATTAGCCCCGTTAGCCGCTTTATATTATACTAATGATATCAAGAAAATTTTTACTCGTAGCATCGCTGTTCTTATCTTTTAGTTTAGCCGCAATGGCCCAGCAGGATAGCATCCCTATTAATACCATTATTGAAAAAACCGCTAAGTATGCCACGGCTTTTCCGATAGAAAAGGTTTACCTGCACCTGGATAAACCTTATTACGCCGCCGGCGATACCATATGGCTTAAAGCCTATGTAACGGTAGAAAAGCATCAGCCATCGGCCTTAAGCGGCATTGTTTACGTGGATTTGCTAAACAGCCAGGATTCGGTAATTGCAGGCCTGAGGCTACCCTTAAAAAACGGTTTTGCCAACGGCAACATTACGCTGGATGGCGAAGCCATAAAACAAGGCGCCTACCGCATCAGGGCGTATACCAACTGGATGCGTAATTTTGATTCCGATTATTTTTACGACCGTACTATTAACATTGGCAATGCCATTGATAATAAGGTAAATACTTTTATCAGCTATAAAAGTTCGGGCAAAAAGGGTGGCATGATCAGGTTAAATGCCAACATTGTTTATAAAGACCCCTCAAGCGCGCCTTATGCCGATAAAAAAGTAAACTGGCAGCTGGTGCGCAACGGCGATGCCATAGCTAAAGGCAAGGGAACTACCGATGCCAATGGTAATTTATTGGTTGAATTACCCGAAAATGACGCCCCGACGCTTACATCGGGATCATTGGTGACCGCTATTGACATGGGCGAGCGCAACTTTGTAACCAATACATTCCCGCTAACAGGATCAATAACCAATTTTGATGTGCAGTTTTTCCCCGAAAGCGGCCAGCTTACCAATGGTGTGCGCACCAAAGTAGCGTTTAAAGCCATTAACGCCAAGGGCTTGGGGGCCGATATTAAAGGTACAATAACCGACGACGCCGGAACCGAGGTAGCCACATTTACATCGGCCCACCTGGGTATGGGGGTATTTGGCATGACGCCCGAAAGCGGTAAAGTATACACGGCCAATGTAACCTTCCCCAATGGCTCTTCGGCTACCTATAAGCTGCCACGGGTGCAAAACATGGGCATAGGCCTTACGGTTAATAATAGCGACCCCGACAACCTTACCATAAAAATTGCCTCCAATGATGTGTTTTTACAACGCAAACAAAATAAAAGTTTTTACCTGGTAGCACAAAGCGGCGGTGTAATATATTACGCGGCATCTACGGTGCTCAAAGATCAAAGCTACTCGGCTGCTATTCCAAAATCAAAATTCCCTACCGGTATTTTGCAAATCACCTTGTTTTCGTCGGGCGGCTATGCATTGTGCCAGCGCCTGGTTTTTATTCAGCATAATGACCAGCTGAGCCTTAATTTAAAAACCGATAAGCCATCATACACGGTACGTCAAAACGTAAAAATGTCGGTAACGGCGCTTAACAAAACAGCGCCTGTTGTGGGCAGTTTTTCGGTAGCAGTTTTAGACGATGCCACCATCCCATCCGACGAAAATAACGAGCAAACCATTTTAAGCTACATCCTGCTTACATCCGACCTGAAAGGGTATATCGAAAAGCCCAACTATTACTTTAATAAACCCAACCAGGAAAAACTGGATAACCTGGATATCCTGATGCTTACGCAAGGCTATACACGCTTTAATTACGAGGATATACTGGCCGATAAAAACCCGCCTATATACACAGCGCCTGAGCAGGGAATAGAGGTATCGGGCATATTGCGTACCAATACCGGGCTGCCGGTAAGCAAGGGGAGCGTCCGCCTGACTGTGCCCGATAATAATTTTTCGGCCGAAACCCTTACCGACATGGCCGGCAATTTCAAGTTTTCGGACGTAATGGTAAAAGATACCTCAAAAATTACCTTGAGCGCCCGTAACAATCCCAACGGTAAAAACATGGTGATAAACGTTAACGGCGAGCTTTACCAGAAGATAAACAAAAACCCCAACGTAGCCGATGAAATTGTGAATATTGACAGCGTTATCCGCCCATACCTGGAAAACAGCCATAAACAATATCAAAGCTCAAGGGTGCTCAAAGAGGTACTAATTAAGGCCAAAAGCGTTGTTAAAAAAGCCAGCCATAATGATTATGGCACATTTTCCGGTCTAAGCCCGCAGGCCGATCATGAAATAAAACAGGAACAACTGAAAGGTTGCCCTATTTTGATCAATTGCTTAAGTACCATGGCGCTTGGTTTAACCTATGCCGATAATAACTTTTATGTAACCCGCGATTATAACCAGGGGAAGAAAACAACACCGGTACAAATTTATATTAACAGCGCCCAGGTTGATGTTATCAGCCTGTCATCAATGAGTGGGGACGACGTGGAATCGGTAGAGATATTTTTGAACGATGGGTTAAGCGGCATAAACCGCATGAACGGAACAAAAGGGGTTATGATCATCAACAAAAAGGTAGTAAAAACGCAAAAAATTTCGCTGTCGCAGTTAATGGCTATGATACCCAAACAAAACGTAATTACGTTTGCAGTGCAGGGTTATAGCAAAGCCAAAGATTTTTATGTACCTAAATACGAGGTTGGCAAAAGCAGCGTAATTGGGCTCGACCTCAGGAACACCATTTACTGGAACCCCAAAGTAATTACCGATAAAAACGGCGTTGCCACCTTCAGTTTTTACAACAGCGACGCGCGCGGCTCATACCGGGCCATTGTTGAAGGCCTTGATGGCGATGGTAACTTAGGCAGGCAGGTAGTACATTTTAATGTGAAGTAGCGTTTTGTATGGCGGCGACGACTCACCCCGACGAGGCTGCGCCCGTCTGCCCCTCTCCGCTTCGCGCATAGAGGGGCGAAAAAGTTATTCTTTATTCTCTTCACCCTCTTTGCGACGCAGTCGGAGGGTGCCCCAGCGTAGCATAGCCGGGGTGACGCCGACATGCGAAATACATTGTGGTCCCCTCATTGGAAGCATAAAAACATTGGTAAACCAAATTTAGATAGATGAAAAGACGCTAAGAAGCAAAGAAATCGCTTTGCGTTTTACCGTTTTTGTGCCAAATGGATATTTTTTAATTTGAATTAAAAACATTAACTGCAGGTAGTGTACCACCCTGTACCAGGGTGTTTCATTATCAGGTGGTACACACACTTTGTTGGTTATACACAGTACCTAAAGCCCGGTTTATTACGCTGCTTTCTTTACCAAAAAACTTTTCCTGAGCCATTCGCGAACGGGCTCGTCGTATAGTTTAAGGCAGGCATCGGCCAGCGTAGCGTAGCCGGGGTGAGTCTTAGCCAGCGTTCAAATGAATGTTTATAGCTTAAAATCATTCTTTTTCAACAGGATAAAAAGACTGTGTAACTTCAATCAAACCGACAATATGATCATTAAAATCCTCCAACTCTTCAGCAGGCACCCAAAGTTCGTTATGGATGGGTCCGCCAACGTTTTCAATGTTGTATTTTGCCAGAAACTCAGTAGGTAAACTAAACTTAGTTACAAAGCCCGACCCGGATGCAGGCACGTTCCAGTCCTTTGCTATCTGAATAGCGTAAGCTTCATTCATTACCGGGTAAAAGATAGGCTGCTCGGCCAATCGTTTCGGAAACCTCTTAAAGCCCGATTCTTCTATCAGCTTTAATTCCCTTGGGCCAACCGGCCGCCATAACGTTGTAAGTTCTTCTTTTTGCACGATGTGAATTTAGGGAAAATGTCTGAATCAGAATTTACAGAATTTTAAAATTTTCAAGATAACGCGGCATTCTGCTAATTTTTTAATTCTGGAAATCCTGATTCAGACAGCTACCTCGCAAACCCTACCATCCTATGTAAAACCACCGGGTCATAAACCCTGCCGGCTTTAATTACAACAGATACTTTACGGATATCGCTGATGTTTTTTAAGGGGTCGCCGTCTACCAGTATAATATCTGCCTGTTTGCCTGCTTCAACGGAGCCTGTTTGTTTATCAATACCCATTGCCTGGGCCGGTGCAATGGTAGCCGTTTTAATGGCCTGGGCAGGTGTTAAGCCTGCTGATACATATAGCTCCAATTCCCTGTCTAAACTATAACCCGGAAAACCCATGTCGGTACCGGCCACAATAATTACCCCTGCATCATATAGTTTTTTTACTGATGTAACCATGCTTTGCATCAACGGCTGAAATTTCGCGGCATTAGCCGGCTCCATCCCCATATTTTTAAACAGTGTTTGCAATGGTGGCGGCAAGGTGTTGTATGCAGGTTCCAGGTTTGTGATACTATCCTTTACATTGCGAAATGCCAGTTCAAAAACGCCCAAGGTGGGGTCTATCACCACGTGATGGTCTTTAATAAATTTTATGGCCGCCACACTTACCGAATCATCAAAATCGACAGACCTGTCTTTGTTTCTCTTCAAAATGGTATAAACATATTGCTCGTGGTTCACCATGTTCATGCCCGAATCTACCCCCTGCTGCAGTGTCATCCCGTTGGGAATGTGGCCGGTTACCGTTAAGCCTACTTTATGCGCTTCGTCGCAAATAGCTTTTACGATTGCAGGTTTTACCGAACTATAAATTTTTATCTGTGCAAATCCGTTTTCTTTATAACGGTCAACCGCTTTTATGGCTTCTTCCCTGGTATCTGCCTGTATAATACCCAGCGACATTGGCCCTTTGCCATCAATAATACCAGCCTTCAGGATATTTGGCCCAACGCCCCTGCCACCATCTATAGCACTTTTTATAGCGTTAATATATTCAAATTCGTTACCGCAATCCCTAACCGTTGTTACACCGGCTGCCAGGTAGGCCGGCCCCCATTCGGCCTGTTCAAAATGCGAGTGCATGTCCCATAAGCCGGGTAAAATAGTTTTACCATTGGCATTAATAACTTTGGCGCCGGCAGGTATTTTAACACTACCTACCTTACCTATCATTTTAATAAGGCCGCCCTCGATCAACACTACAGCATTGGGCGTGCTTGTCCCGGTATTTACATCAACCAGGTTGCCCCCGGTAATGGCAATCACCTTATTAACCACACCTGTAGGCGCCGCTGCCCTGGCGAAGATCTGCATACCATAAACCGCCGCTTTGCTAATCAGTTCAGGCAACAGGCTTTCATATTCCTTACGCATAGATTCCAGCTTGTCGCCTTCCGCATCATTGGTGATGAGGCAAATGAGTTTACCACCGGCATCTGTCCATATCAACTCGTTGCCCCAAACCAGGCCGCTTACAGTATACCTGTCAAGCAGCAATGGCTTACCGTTAAAAGTAAATTGGTCTGTACCGTCCTTTTTTATTTGTACCGAGCCAAAAGGCAGGGTTTTCATAGTTGCAGGCTGCTTGTTCATTTTCCAGTATTGCAGCATTGCCTGCTGTACCAATGTTGGCGAGTAACCGGCCACAGGAAAGCTAAGGTGCTGATGCGTTTTATAGCTGGTAAGTTTTTCATCAACCTTAAATACAACGCCATCATCTAAAACCCTTACCGAATCGTCAATTGTAGAAAACCTGGATGTTTTCCCTTTTACAACAAGTTCGAGCGGGTTGCCCGAAGCAGTTAACTTTAAACTGGCCTTTAACGGCACCGGCGAACCCCGGTCGACGAATTTAAAATCGACGATATATTTAATGGAGTCCTTGTATTTAGTTACCCAATAGGTTTCTTTACCAATATGCTGTGCGAATTTATGCAGGAAGAAAGTCCCGCTATCAGTTGGTAAAGTAGTTTGAGCGTTTAGGTTAAAAGCCAATGCTAAAAGGGCAAACAGAATAATTTTTTTCATATGTAGGTAGATTCAGATAAACTAAGTTATCATTTTATACCCGGTGTTGCAATATTTCAGATGTGCAGATGCGTTTGTCTGAAACCGGAATTTTTCGAATTAAAGAATTACCAGAATGAGCTTCAAATTCCGGTTCAGACGTCATCTGCACATTTGAAATCTGCACATCTAATACTTAATATCCCTAAAAGTTATATTGATCCTCGGTCCCGGTTGCCTGGCCGTTTTGGGTACCTGGTGCAACCAGTTATGCTGTGTAGCGCCCTGCATAATAAGCAGGCTGCCATTATTAAGGGCGATAGAAACTTTAGCGTTCTTTTGTTGCTTGTGTTTAAACTGGAAGGTACGGGTAGCACCAAACGATGCCGAGGCTATAACAGGATTGCCGCTCAATTCTTCTTCATCATCGCTGTGCCAGCCCATACTGTCGCCGCCATGGCGGTAGTAATTAAGCAGGGCCGAGTTAAATTGCTTCCCACATTGTTGCTCAGCAGCCTCCTTTATCTGCCTTAACAATGGCGTAAAGGGGATAGGCGTATTTACTACGCCGGAGTAGGTGTATTCCTGGTCGCCGTCTGCATACCAGGAGGTAAGCCGCGGAAAGTTGACCATTTTACCGTAGATCTTCATCTTATCCTGCTTCCACAGTATACTGTGTTTTAGTTGCTCAAAAATATCAAGGCTCCCCTCCTCTTCATAAAAATTAGGATACAGGTAAACCTCGCCATCAAAAGGCAGGATATTTTGATAAGCCGAGGTAAACATCCCTAATTGATTATCTGAAAACATATTTTTAAAATAGAGTCAGGAATTAAGAATCAGGATAACGCCCGAATCTTCATTTATGGTATAGACAAAATAAGATATGCAACGTTTAACTAATGGATATTTTTGTTGACGGCGAAGACTCACCCGGCAAGGCTGCGCCCGCCACCTCTCTCTTCGGCTTCGCCGGAAAGAGGGGCTTGAAATTTTATTATTTCTTTTTTTTTCTATAATATATTGATATTGAATATTCAAGCCCCTCTTTCCACCGCAGGTGAAGAGAGGGTGCCGCGCGTAGCGCCGGCGGGTGAGTCTTCGCCCGCGTTCAACCGAATGTTTGTGTAAATCCCAATACGTCATGCGTAAGAACCATGAATCTGCAAACTTTTTTCTCTTGATTCCTGACTCTTAATTCTTGCCACCAAAAAAAAATCCGGCTTCTCAGCCGGATTCGCAGGTTTATAGATTTGGTTTGAAAGTCGTAATTAAAGTTTTTCGCCGTGCTGGCTGATATCCAGCCCCACAACTTCATCTTCGGCAGATACCCGGAGAGGAGAGATCATGTCTGTTATTTTAAGCAATAACAACGATCCGAAAAACGCGAACACCGATACACCTACCAGTGCCAAAAGTTGCACCAAAAACAGGTGTGTTTCGCCAAAGAAAAGGCCATTGCCGGTAGTGTTTGCAGCATTTACGTGCTGATTGGCAAAAACACCGGTTAGCAGCATACCCACCATACCACCTACTCCATGGCAAGGGAATACATCAAGTGTATCATCAATGGTAGTGCGTGTACGCCACTCCACAACCAGGTTACTGATTACTGCCGATAGAATACCGATAGCCAGCGAGTGAGGAACGGTTACATAACCTGCAGCCGGCGTAATGGCCACCAGGCCTACTACCGCGCCAATACAGGTACCCATAGCCGATGGCTTGCGGCCAAGCAGCATATCAAAAAATATCCAGGTAATACCACCGGCAGCCGAAGCTGTTGTGCTGGTGGCCAAAGCCGTAACCGCCAAAGCATTTGCACCAAAGGCCGAACCTGCATTAAAGCCAAACCAGCCAAACCATAAAAGCCCTGTACCTATCATTACATACGTGATACGGGCCGGCGAGTGGTTAGCATCATTACGGCGTTTTAAATATAGCGCAGAGGCCAGCGCGGCCCATCCAGCCGACATGTGAACTACTGTACCGCCGGCAAAATCAAGTACACCCAGTTTGGCCAGTATGCCATCGGGATGCCAGGTGCAATGCGCCAGTGGCGAGAATATGAAGACGGAGAACAGCACCAAAAAAATAATGTAGGAGTTAAAACGGATCCGCTCGGCAAAAGCGCCGGTAATCAGCGCCGGGGTAATAATGGCGAATTTTAACTGATACATGGCAAACAGCAACAAAGGTATAGTTGGCGCTGCTTTCCAGGTGGCGTTGCCCAGCATCCCTTTCATCATAAAATATGTAGCAGGATTGCCAATCAGCCCATGAAAACTTTCGCCAAAAGCCAGGCTAAAACCAAAAATGCCCCAAAGTACTGTGATGATAACCATACAAACGATGCTTTGCAGCATGGTCGAGATCACGTTTTTTTTGTTCACCATGCCTCCGTAAAAAAAGGCCAGGCCGGGAGTCATGATCAAAACAAGGGCTGTCGACATCAGCATCCAGGCAATATCCCCGGTATTAAAATTGGGGTTCCCGGAGTTTTTGAACTCGACTGATGGAAATAAGAAAGTAAGCGTAAGAATTATAAGTATAGTTACAAAAGGAATATACCGCTTCATTAAATTTTGGACTTATTAAAAAACAGCCCAATTTAATACTTTTTTGTCAATAAAAAGAAGTTAATGTTAATTTTATATTAAATAGATAATAAAAAATTGAGTTTATAGGTATTTTAAAGCGAAATCCGGAAAAATTCCCAGCAAAATCAATATAAAGCTTATAATTACAACTAAAATGAGCAGATTATAGGATTTTTTATATTCAATATCCTGATTTTCTGACCTTTTCAGGAATAAATTAAGCGGAATCTTAATATAGTAAAACAAGCTCACCACGGTCGTTAAAGCCCCGGTAGCCATCAGCAGCATCAGCCAGATACTGTGATTTTGTTGATAAAGCCCATATACTGCCGAAAACACAAACACCTTACCTGTAAAGCCGGCACTCACCGGCAAGCCTGTAAGCGATATCAGTATGATGGTAAAACAAACCCCGGCAACAGGGTACTTTAAACCAAGGCCTTTATAGTCGTCCAGGTTTTCGGCACCCATTACATTGGTAAAATAAGTTGCCAGTACCAATGCGCCGATATTGGCCAATGCGTAAACCAAAAGGTAGTAAGTTAAAGCCGAGATGCCTTGCTGGTTAAGCACCACTACCGCCATCAGCGCGAAACCGGTATGGCCAATGCTGGAGTAAGCCAGCATCCGTTTAATATTACTTTGCAATACGGCGGCAAAATTCCCCGCTATCATGCTGACAATACCCGCCGCTGACAGCACAATAACCAAATCGAAACCGGTATTGGAACCCAATAGTACTAAAGGCGGTAAAAGGTTGACCAATAAAGCAAACGCGGCAATTTTGGGTAAAGTTGACAGGTATGCCGTAACCGGCGTTGGCGCGCCCTGGTATACATCGGGCACCCAAAAATGAACAGGAACAAATGACAGCTTAAACCCTATGCCAACCAGCACCAGCACGATAGCAAATGCAGAACTGAGGTGATTAACCTTTAAAAGCTCCATAACGGTATTATGCTGCAAAATATCCAGCGAACCGCTAAACGCATACAACAACGATATACCATATAACATAATGGCCGACGATGCTGCGCCAAACAATACATACTTTAAGCCCGCCTCGGTACTAAAGGCGTTCTCGCTACGGTAAGCTACCATCAGGTACGATGCAATGGAAACCATCTCGATAGCAAGGTAAATAGATAGCAGGTTTACAGCCATCACCGTTAAATGCAATCCGAAGATGGAAGCTATCGTGATGGTATATAAATCCGATAATCCTTTTTGGTGGCTTTTCAGCTTCTCGTCCCATGTAAAATATAACAGCAGGATAAAAGCGAACAAATCTATAATTAATTTAAACCACAGGCCACTCCGGCTAAGGAGCATCATTTGGCTGAATAACAGGTGTGGCCCGTCCAATATCAACCCAAATTGCTTTAAATCGGCAAATACAACCAGCAGCAGGCCTGTAACGACTACCATGCGGCAATAACCGGCCGATGTTTTGCCAAACAGCAAATCGGTTATCATCACAAACACAAACAGCAAACCCAGGTATGCCTCGGGCATAAAATAGTGCAGGCTGATAATTACCTGGGTTAGCTGTTCGGATATGTTGCTGAGCAGTTGATGCATTTATATTATTGAACTATTACTGATTGATCTTTGGGGTATTTAACCTGGTACTTTAACAGCACCTTTTTATCATCCTGCGAATTTAGCACGAAATTCCATGAAAGTTTACCGGTAGCCTCATCGGGTTTTGCACCGGAGGTGTTCTGAATATCCACCGTAACCAAAGCATTTTGCGAAACCGGTACCTGATCTTCTATTAGTAAATTTACCTTCTGATTTTTACGGTTCTTTACCTCGATCAGCCAATTACGGGTTTCCTTTGCGTTTGAACCAGATTTATCAACAAAACCTTTTTCCAGCGTCCTTTTAACCAGGATGTTTTTATCTACTCCCAAGGGTAAGCTTAAGGTATCATTTGTACCATGGGTATCTATTTTCGATTTACCAACATAAGTGCCTTCGTAATATAAATTCGCCTCGCCCGATAAAAAATTAAACTTACTCCAATCGGTAATTTGCGCGGTTAAAAACACATCGGTGCTTAGTTTAGGGACCACAGCATACTGGTAGCTTGCGTTTGTTGCAACCTGGTTAATTTCTACCTGGCAAATCTTGCCATCATCGTTTATCGAATACGGGTTATCTATATTAAATTCAACGTTGGTTTGATTCTCTACCATGTTTACCTTAACCGGAAAAGTATAACCTTTACTTCGCGAGCTGTATCCTGTAACAGCAACCTCGCTCAAACTACTTACCGACCCTGTTTGTGAACGATAATCCTTATCATATTGAGGTGTAAAATTAACGAAATAGGGATTAAGTTCGTGCTTAACATTATTAACTGACGGATTTCCCGTTGATAAAGAAAGCTTAACGTTTCGCCAGTCTTCGCCGCTTTTTTGTGATATATTGGCTTTGTAAACAATGGTAACCGGGCTGTTTACATTTTTTGCCCTGATATCGTAACTTGGGTACCAGCTGGCATTGGCAACAACATAACTTAAGTTAAAAGCAGATTGTAAAGTATTTTTTGAAGCAACAGTTACAATAATATTGGCGCTGGCCACATCTTCTTGCTGATTGATGGCATTTATCTGATCCTCATACTTTTGATTTTCATCATTCAAAACTGTTAATTGGTTATTTATTATCCGCTCCTTCTGCTTTAATGAGGTAAGTCGTTCAGTTTGAAAATCAAGCGCCAGCTTTAGTTTGGCTACATCAAGATTTTGGTTTTCGGGCCTTACAAATTGATTTTTAGCTAACACAGCCTCTTCGGTTTGGTAAATAGAGATCATGTTAGTTAACCGATCTGTTTTATCCCGCAGCCCTTTTTGCAATAGCCGCAAATCATCTATCTGCTTGGCTTTGGCATTTTTAAGGGCTTGAGCATAATTGATCTCGCTTTTTACCGAAAGCACTGTAAACTCGCCATTTGCATGTACTTGTATACTGTTTACATCAATCCTCGGAGAAATGCCCTCGAAAACCAAATCGGATGTACCGGCATTAATATTTACCAGCGCGGTACGGGTTACCTGCGCGCCCCTTAAAAACACGGTAACTTTTTGAACTTTGGAGGCGATTTTTTGCCCTTCGTCGGCTTTGGAGGTAATAGCTATAAATAAAAAAATAGCGGTTGATAGTTTTTTGAACATAACGTCTTCGGTTAAATGGATACTTGCTGTTAGTTTGCCCTTATCGGCCTCAAAGGCCACCGGGTAAACTAAAGATGCAGCGGTATGCATTTTTCCATAAAAGAATTTATGCTGATACACTATCAATTATTTGGTATGTAAAAATTGTATAAAAGCCAATACCGAATCATTGATCTTATCAAAAACCAATGATGGCATTATACCCAATGCCAGGGCGATGATGGCCAGTGGCGCAAGGGTAAGTCTCTCGCGCAGGTTTAAATCTGCCAGGGCAGTCTTCCAAACGGCCCCGCCTTTTAATGATTCTTTACCGAAGAACATGCGCTGCAGTGTCCATAAAAAGTAGGCCGCGCCAAACAGTATGCCCAGGGTACCGCAAACAGCCATCCAATAGGGCAGTAAACCATTTTCTCTATGCGATTTAAATACACCGGCTAATGTAAATGCCTCGGCCACAAATGTCGAAAAGCCCGGCAAGCCCAGCGAGGCGAAAAACGCGATCATGACAAAGGCTGTATATTTTGGCATCAGGGTAGCCAGGCCACGGAAATGGTAAATATCCCTGTCGTGTACCCGGTTGTAGATAACCCCTACCAGAAAAAACAGCATGGTTGATAAAAAGCCGTGGCTTACCATTTGCATTACGGCCCCACTTACGCCCTCGGCAGTTTGCGAGGCGATACCCAGCAGTACAAACCCCATGTGCGATACTGATGAATAGGCGATCATCCGTTTCAGATCGCGCTGGGCAAGAGCGTTGAACGCGCCGTATAAAATGGAGATAACACCTAACAGGCCCAACCAAAAGGCATGTGCTGTGGCTACTTCGGGGAAGATGCCTATGCAGATGCGGATAATGCCGTAGCCGCCTATTTTTAACAGGATACCGGCCAGGATGATAGATACCGGCGTGGGTGCCTCTACGTGTGCATCGGGTAGCCAGGTGTGTAAGGGCACTATAGGCACTTTAATAGCAAAGGCGACAAACAATACCACAAAACCAACGGTACGCGCAGGCATGCCTAATATGGTTTGGTGGCTTGCCAGTGAAAATACCGAACCGGCACTGAAGTTGGCCGGGTTCATCATCTGCACCATGTTAAAGGTATGGTTCCCGGTTGCAGGGTCGGTAACCGAAAGGTATAAACCCACCATCACCAATAACATAAACACCGAACCGAACAGGGTGTATAAAAAGAATTTGATGGAAGCATATTCGCGCCTTGCACCGCCCCACATCCCTATCAGGAAATACAGCGGCAGCAGCAGCAGCTCGTAAAACATGTAAAACAGGAAGAAATCCAACGCGCAAAACACGCCGATAACCGCCATATCCAGCAATAAAAACAACAGGAAAAAACCTTTAAGGTTGCTCTTGATTTCCCAGCAGGCCAAAGTAGCGATCACCAATACCAGCGATGTCATCACCAGCAGGGTGATGGAAATACCATCTATCCCCACAAAATAATCAATCTGCATTTTGCCAAGGCTACCCAGGTTAAGGCTTATCCAGGGTAGTTTTTGTACAAACTGAAATTGCTCTTCGTGGTTAATGCCGCCAAAATTTGCGCCCGTTTTGAAGTTCAGGTACATCCAGATGCTGATGCCTAACTGGATTAGCGTAGCCCCAAGTGTTATATATTTAAAACTGTTGCGCATAGATGATGGCAGCAGCATAATGACTATGCCGAACAGTACAGGTATAAATATGAGTAAGGTTAATATATTCATCAGGTTTATATCAGTATTTTTAAAATAAACAGCAGCAGCACAATGGCCAGCATGCTAAACAAATAATATTGCACTTTACCGCCCTGGAATTTACGTGCAAAATTGCCAATACTTTGTACAATGGCAGCCACCAGGTGTAAAAATCCGTCGACGATATATTTATCAGCCCAGGCGGCAAAGCGTGCAACGCAGCCACTCATTGCGGCAAGCAGGTGGATGAAGCCATCAATTATATTTTTATCAAACCAGTAAAGGAATTTACCCAAACCCAACACTGGTTTTACGAATACACGCTTATATATTTTATCGAAGTACCATTGGTTGTAGGATAAGCGATAAAAGAACCCCGTTTGCGGGAATGAAAAACTGCTTTGTTTTATGTAGATGGCATAAACGGCGTATAGCACAATTAAGCTTACCGCATTTACCAACACTGGTATAGCCAAATGATACCAGCTTTCAAGTTTCGGCAAGCTATGCGTATTTAAGCCCCTAAACAGCCATGAAGATTCATAGGAAAGCGGATTACCCGAAAACAAAGGAAAAAAGCAGCAAAGCGCTAACAGCACCAACGGTAGTTTGTAAGGCCAGCCGCCACCGCCCATATGCAGTTTTAAACCGGGATACATTTGGGGCAGCCTGAATTCGCCAAAGAAAACTTTGAAGATCAACCTTGCTACGTAGAAAGCCGTAAGCCAGCTGGTCAATAACGCCATAATGGGGATGATCTTGAACCATACAGCTTTACCGTCACTCCATTCAAATGCCTGGATCAGGATACCGTCTTTTGACAGGTAGCCCGATGTAAGTGGCAAGCCTACCAATGCCAACCCGCCAACAATAGCGGCTATGAAAGTTAGTGGTAATTTTTTGCGCAGGCCACCCATTAACGAAATATCCTGAGGATCGATGTCCAGGTTATTATCATCCTTAACGTGCTGCATTTCGTGGATCACGATACCGGCCACCAAAAACAGTAAACACTTAAAAAACGCATGGGTAGCCAAATGGAACAGCGACGATGAGTAAGCCCCTACCCCCATACCCAAAACCATAAAACCCAATTGCGATATAGTAGAATATGCCAGTACCCGTTTTAAATCATTTTGTGTAAGCGCAATGGTAGCCGCCATAAAGGCAGTAAAACAGCCAATGCAGGCCAGGATGGTAAGTTCTGTCCCGGTAAACAAAGGATAGACCCTGCCTAACAAAAACACCCCTGCCGCAACCATGGTAGCGGCGTGTATTAAGGCCGACACCGATGTTGGCCCCTCCATGGCATCCGGCAACCAGGTATGTAATGGAAACTGTGCCGATTTGGCCGCGACGGCTAAAAATATACCTAAAACGGCGATGTATTGCCAGATGGCGGGCAAAAAATTGGAATCCATAGCGTCTGTTGTCCAGACTTCGTGAATGGAACTGTGGCTAACCCACCCGTCTTGACCAAATAATAAATCGATATCAAAAGTTCCAAATACCACAAACAGGATAATAATGGCGCTTAACAAGCCAATGTCCCCTATCCTGTTCATGATAAAAGCTTTTTTATTAGCCTGTACCGCTTTATCTTTTGTAAACCAAAAACCAATTAAAAGGTACGATGAAAAACCTACCAATTCCCAAAAAGCATAAAATAGCACCAGGTTATCCACAACCACCAATGCCAGCATACTGAAACAGAAGAAGCTGAGGTAGGTAAAGTAACGGCTATACCTGTCATCATGCTTCATGTAAGCAGTAGAATAAATGTGTACCGGCAAAGCAATAACCGATACCAGCAACAGCATCAGCACCGATAAATTATTAAGCAGGATGCCTGCGTAAATTGTGGTGTGCCCAATAGTAAACCAAACCTGTTTTACATGAATTTGTGGATTATTCCATACCCCGGCAAATACTTTGGCGGCCAAAACACAGCTTAGCAAAATAGCCAATACAGATACCCAACCCGCAACTTTGCTTTTTACCGGCAGGCAAAAGTTTACCAAAGCGGCAAGCAGCGGCAATGCTACAGCTGCGAGGGTGCAGGTGATGAGGGTGAGATCGGTATGGGATATTGTGTTGTTCAAATTTACTTCGTTGTAAATGCTAATAATGGCGGATAGGTACCCGAAGCGACCTGATGTCCTTTACTAAACTCAGCCTTTTTTATATCATCTGCCAATAGTTTATAAAGTAGAGTTATCCCTTCTTTTGTTGATTGCTTGTATACCTCACCATTTGTTGCGTTCATGTAAACAATATTGCTATCATCAAAGTGGTTTGCCTGAAGGTATTCAGCATATTCTCTTGAAAACCGGCCGAATTTCTTCTGATAACTTTTAGTGGCACCCGATTTGGTAATTACCGCAACAACGTCATTTTTTATCTGACTAAAAGAAGGATCGGCTATTTTACCTTTTTTTAAAATGTCGATGCTAATGATATCCTCCGGGTTTAGTTTTTTTATTTTATTTTCCGCAGACAACTCACCGTCAATCAAATACATGGCGCTATCTTTTACCATGGTTTCCAATTCCGCGATTGAATGATTATCACCGGTATTGTTACCAAGCAGCTCTTCAATTGGTGGCTGCATGGCAGCCATTTGACCTGCTTTTGTTTTTATGTAATAAGCGCCATTGCCTCCTTTTGCCCCATATAGCTTTTTAGCATCCACGGGTTTCATGATTGTTAACCCGACTATGTCATCTGCTTTAATACTGCTTAATTTACCGGTAAAAATTTTATCATCAACTTCGATATAGGCTTTGCCACTTTCATTTGTAGCATCAAGTATTACCAGTTTTTTCCCTGATATATAAATAGTATCCCGTTGCTGGGCTATAGCGTTTACCGAAATAAATAGGCAGATCACAACAAAAAAATTTCTCATCATCAATCCCTCAAATTATTAATCTTACCCGGATCAATGGTTTTATATTTCCTGTACACATTCAGGATTATTGCCAATGCTACCGCGGTTGTAGCCGCCGCCAATACTATGGCAAACAAGGCGAATATTTGCCCGCTATTGTTTGCGCTGTCGTGTTTACCAAATGCCACCAGGTTTAGTATGGCGGCATTCAGGATCAGTTCGATACCAATCAATATCTGTATGGCGTTGCGTTTCGATACAATCATATAAAGGCCGATGCAAAACAGCATTACACTCACAATCAAAAAATCAGTTAAGGTGATCATGCTTCGGCCTCCTTACGCGACAGGTGGGCCGCGCCAACTAACGCCATCAGCAATAAAACAGATATAGCCTCAAAGGGTAGTAGGTAACGCGTCATTAAGTTAACGCCTATGTTATCAATCATCACCGCATTTGGGGTAATGGTATTGCTGTTGGCGATAGAATCCTTTACCCAGCCCAGGTTATTTACATCGGCCTTTAATACAACATTGATCATCACGATAAAAAACAAGGCCGAAAGTAGTATTGCAGGCAATTTGCCGATGCTGAAGAATTTACCTTTTTGCTGCTGCAAAACATCAAGCGTTTCTTTACCTGATAGCATAAAAGCAAACAGGATAAGTACCAGAATTCCCCCAACGTAAATTACTACCTGTGTAACAGCCACAAAATCGGCCAGGGCCAAAACATACAGGCCTGCCAATGCAAACAGGGTGACAAAAAACACAAATATACTACGTACCAAATTGGTGGTTGATGCCGCGTACAACGCCGAACCCACCGCTATAAAACTCATCAAATAAAACAGCGCGCGGACCAAGCTCATTCCCCACCCTCCTTTTTTTGCATGGCGGCCAGCTTGGCTGCTTGCTTTTCGGCCTGTTGCTTATCAAACAAGGCACGCTTTTCGGCAGCAACTTCGGGTGGCATGTCCGAGAATTCATAAACCAGGTCGCTTAATTCAAAAACTGTTTTATCGTACTGGTTGGTCATAACAATGCATTCGGTTGGGCACACAATGGTGCACAGGCCGCAGTACATGCATTTGGCCATATCGATATCAAACTTAGCCGCATACAAACGCTTGGTAGTTCCGTCAGATGTTTGGCCGATGGCTTCCGTAGCTTTTATCGCTTCAATATCAATACAATCTACCGGGCATACCTTGGCGCACAAATCGCATACAATGCAATCGTCCATCTCCACATCCAGCTGGTAGCGGCCAATTTCGGGCACCGGTAATTGCTGTTTAGGATACTGAATGGTGTTGGTACCTTTTTCCAGTTGTTTAAAGTAGTTACTATCGCTTACAGTTGTAATCTTCCGCGCAGAATTATTGGCAAACAAGTGCTTCACGGTAAGGCTTAAACCTTTCCATGCCGTTTTAAAACCGTTGATCGTTCTTTTGAACAAATTCTAAATCCTAATTTTTAAACTCTAAATAATAATTACCGAAATTCTTAAATCCGAAATCGAACATCCGAAATCCGAAATCCCTCAAATCACATGAGCCACACTCTCCACACACCCGATATCAGCATACATAAAAACGACAGCGGGGTGAGTACTTTCCAGCAAAGGTTCATCAGTTGGTCTACCCGGAAACGGGGTAGTGTCCACCTGATCCACATTTGTATGGCTACCAGGCCTAATGTTTTTAAGGTTATCCAAAAAATACCCCACCACATATTGGTTGTCCCGTCGGCTAAATGCACCGGGCCTATATTAGGGAATGGTGTATTCCAGGCGCCTAAAAACAGGATAACCCCTATCATACTCACCAAAAACATCATCGAATATTCGGCCAAAAAAACCAGCGCAAACCGGATGCCCGTAAATTCGGTATGAAAACCTGCCACCAGCTCTGATTCCGCTTCGGGAATATCAAAGGGGGCGCGGTTACTTTCTGCCAGTGATGCTATAAAGTAAATTACAAATGCGATGATCAAATGCGGGGCGCGGAAAATGTTCCAGCTCAAAAATCCGCCGGTAGCGGTTACGTCCAAAATGCCAGCGAATTTTATTTTTTCTGGCGATAACACCCCTTGCTGCATGGCCACAGCCTGCAGATCGAGTGTTTGGGCTATCATTACTACGGATATAATAGCAAAGCCCGCGGGAATTTCGTAAGAGATGATTTGCGCGGCCGAGCGCATGGCCCCCAATATAGAATACTTGTTATTTGATCCCCAGCCCGCCATCAGGATACCCAATGTTTCGATAGAGATTATGGCGAAGATATAGTAGATGCCTAAATTTATTTTTGATGGGATAAGCCCCGGCCCCCAGGGCAGGGCGGCAAAACCCATATAAACAGCGATGAATATCACGGCAGGCGCCAGCATAAACAACCACTTATCGGCAGCCGCCGGGATAATGAGTTCCTTTTGGATCATCTTCATAATATCGGCCAGGGTTTGCAGCGAGCCGAATTTTCCCGTTTCAGTAGGGCCAAGCCTGTCTTGTATAAATGCAGATATCTTCCGCTCGGCATAAACACCAAACAATGCAAAAAAGGCCGAAAAACTGAACAACCCTATAGCAACAATAAAATATGTGATATAATAATTCAAGCGCTTTTTTGATGAAGCTGCAAACTTACTAAATGTTGAGTTATTTTAGACGACAAGTTTGGTATAGTTTACACGATTTAAGGATTTAACAAGATTAACAGGATTTTAGAAAAATCGCCGACAAGAATCCTGTTAATCCTGCAAAATCAAGAAAATCGTGTTAACATGTAACCAAATCATTGGCCGAAATGAAAGTCGATTTCACCGGCTGCGAGAAAAACAGCGAGGCGTGATGGTCAAAATCTGCCGTATCATCTGTTGTGGTAAAGAATTGATTAGTGCCGTTTTTGGTGAGCCTGCTTTCCATTTCGGGGTGGCGGTGCAGGTAATCAACCAGGCTTTTGGCTACAATATCGCCCTGGCCTATTACTTTAACATGGGCGGGCAACTGCGCTTCTATTTTATCCTGGATAATGGGATAATGTGTGCAGGCCAGTAAAATGGTATCAATAGCCGGCGATTGCGCCATTACTTCATCAAGGTATAGCTTCACAAAATAATCGGCGCCGGGCTGATCATACTCGCCATTCTCTATCAGCGGCACCCAAAGCGGGCAGGCCTGCTGATAAACTTTCACATCCGGAAAAAAATGTTGGATCTCTATCAGGTACGAGCCCGACTGTACCGTTCCTTTGGTGCCCAGCACCCCAATTTGTTTGCTTTTGGTGTAATCGCCAATAATTTCGGCAGTAGGCCTTATAACGCCTAATACGCGCTTTGTGGGGTCGGCGTTTTTTAAATCCTGCTGTTGTATGGTACGCAATGCTTTTGCCGACGCGGTATTGCAGGCCAGCACTACCAGCGGGCAACCCTGTGCAAACATCCATTGCACGCACTCCCAGGTATACTCATGAATGGTTTTAAATGACCGGTTGCCGTAAGGCGCGCGGGCGTTGTCGCCCAGGTAAAGGTAGTCGTAACCCGGCAGCTGGCCAATGATTGATTTAAAAACCGTAAGGCCCCCAAAGCCCGAATCAAAAATACCTATAGGTTGATTGTGCATATACAAACATAAAAAAAGCGCCCCGTAGTACGGAGCGCTTTTTTATAAATGACTAAAGGTTGATATTATTTTAAACCTAATTTCAATTTCACAGCGGCCATCAAATCGTCGGCATCTGGTGATACCAACAGGCTAACCTGTGATGAATCTAATACGTAAGCGTAACCTTTTTCTTTGGCAACAGCTTGTACTGCGGCAGTAGCTTTATCAAAAAGTGGTTTGCCTAATTCATTCTTTTTAGCTTCAACTTTTTGCTGAGCGTCTGTTTGATAATCAGACATACGTTTTTGCATATCCTGTAATTCAGCACCTTTTTGACTGCGAACGGCATCAGTCATACTTGCCTGGTTTTTCTGAAAATCGGTGCCTTTTGTAGTGTACTCATTGTTCATGTTGGTAAGTACATCAATAAACGTTTTTTGGTAAGCCTGAATCTGGGCCGAAACGGTTTTAGTTTCGGGCATAGCATCAATAACCGCATTAAAATTAATATGGCCAATTTTGGTCTGCGCATTGGCAAAGTTGCCGGCAAATATCATTCCTACTGCAACTAAAGCAACTTTAAATAGTTTTTTCATTTTTTCTTGTCCTGTGTTTAATAATAGTTTTGTTCTGTTTATTTTACTTTTAAATTTATTTGGCTAATACACCGGGTTTAAGCCCCAATTTGGTTATCACCTCCGCACTTTTATCAAACCTTGGATTTGCGTACAGCATAATTACCTCGCTGTTTTTATCAAAAATGATATCTAAATCATTGCTTTCGGCTACAGCCTGTACAGCCTTAGATACCCTATCCTGAATTGGTTTAACCAAGGATGTACTTTTTTGTGAAAGTTCGCCATCAGGCCCAAATTTTTGACGCTGGAAATCTTTGGCTGCCTTTTCTTTGTCCACAATCTCGGCCTCGCGGCGTTTTTTCATATCAGCCGTCATCAGCACCTGGTCGGCCTGGTATGCTTTATATAAACGGTCAATTTCCTGGAAACGGCCATCAACTTCTTTTTGCCATTGATCAGATAAAGCAGCCAGTTGCTTTTGCGACGATGCGTACTCGGGCATATGTTTCAATATATAATCCGCATCTACATATGCAACACGTTGTGCATAAGCCCCTGCAAATGCTGTTAACGTTAAAAAGGCTACTAAAATTATCTTCTTCATATATCGCAGTGCAAATTAATTAAATCCGCCGGATAAACTCTGAGAAATTGTAAAATGGAACTGCCCTTTGTTTGCATCAGGCGCGCCCGGTATTTTATCAAATCCGTAACCATAATCTAATCCAAGCAAGCCAAATATAGGTAAAAATATTCTTGCACCCACACCTACAGAGCGACGTACGTTAAACGGATTGAACTGGCTAAAATTGTTCCAAACGTTTCCACCTTCGGCAAATGCCAACAAAAATATGGTTGCCGATTGGCTGGCAATAACCGGATGGCGCAGCTCCATTGTATATTTATTATAGATGGTGCTGCCTGTATTGCTATTCTGATTTTCGTTTGAACCTTCGGGCACAATCGAGAAGTTTTGATAACCCCTTAAGCCGATGATTTCGCTACCCTGTAAAAACTGGTAGCTCTGCATACCATCGCCACCTAATTTAAAGCGCTCAAACGGCGACGGGCCTACTTCTTTATTATACATACCCAGGAAACCAAACCTTACCTGGCTCATCAGTACAAATTTGCCAACCAGTTTGTTAAACCACTGCGCATCGTATTTGAATTTGTAATACTCCACAAAATGATACCGCTCCTGCGGGGTAGCCACTTTATAGTTCACATTGTTAAACATGGAATATGGAGGCGTAGCCTGTACCGTAAACTTAATGTTTGAACCCTGTGTAGGGAAAATAGGCATATCAATAGAGTTACGCGTTAACTCCTGTGTTAACTTGATATTGAACGATGTTCCGTTGCTAAAAAGGTAACCGGTATAATTATCCAGGTTATAGTGGTCAAAGTTTAATGAGTAGTTAAGCTGGAAATAGTTATCAGGCCATTTTAAACGCTTACCCAATGTAATACCAACACCGTTTATGCGCAGGTTATTGTAGTAAGGGCTTGATTTTGCATAATACTGCCCGGTGGAACTACCTTGTGTATAGGCCGATAAAGCAAAGTAAATTGGCTTTTTACCACCTAACCACGGCTCGCTAAAGGTGAACGAGAAGTTTTGATATGTACGGCCGCTTGATTGTCCCCTTAAGCTTAGTTTTTGTCCATCACCTTTTGGCAGTGGCTTGTAGGCTTTAAGGTTAAATATGTTACGTAACGAGAAGTTATTAAACGTAAGCCCCAGTGTACCCACCAGCTGCCCGCCGCCAAAACCGCCCGAAAGCTCAATTTGATCCGAAGGTTTTTCAACTACGTTGTAAACAATATCTACAGTACCATCCTGTGGGTTAATGTTGGTTGGCTTAGGCTCGGTTTTTTGCTCATCAAAGTTACCCAGCTGACCGATCTCACGTGCGCTGCGGATCAATAATTCTTTGTTGAATTTTTGACCTGGCTTGGTCTGGATTTCGCGCAATACCACTTTATCGTTGGTTACATCGTTACCTTTAAGGCTTACGCGGTTAATGGTATATTGCGGGCCTTCGTAAATACGGATATCCAGGTCGACGGTGTCATTATAAACCCTTGTTTGTACCGGATCGGCGTTGAAGGTTAAATAACCATCGTTCAGGTAAAGCGACGATACATCATCATTACTTGGTGTTGGGCCGCTTAAGCGTTTGTTCAGTTCATCCTCGCTAAATACATCGCCTTTTTTAATGTGTAATATTCTTTCCAATATATCGGCCGAATATTTGGCATTACCGCTCCACTGTACTTTACCAAAATAATATTTAGGGCCTTCGTAAACTTTAATTTTTACATCAACCGTTTGCTCGTCGTGTTTCCAAACAGAATCGCTTACCAACTCGGCATCGCGATAACCCTTGGCTTGCATCTTTTCGATAAGGTTTAACTTATCCTCTTCGTATTTATCCTGCTTAAATTTCTTCGATCCAAAAACATTATACCAATGCTTTCTGCGGGTTTTGCTTAAGTAGCCGCGCAAATCGCTTTGCGAAAAGGCTTTGTTTCCCTCGAAGGTAACATCGTTTATTTTAACTTTAGTCTTCTTATCAATTTTAACATCCAATATCACACTGTTGGCATCTCCCGGGTCTTTACGCTGGGTCATGGTTACGGTGGTATTTAAAAAACCTTTTTCGTTGAAATGCTTTTTGATAATGGCAGATGTTGTGCTCAGTAAATTTTCGTTTACGATTTTACCGGTTTTATCGGTTAGCTTTTTCTGAACATCTTCTATTTCGCCTTTACGGATACCTGTAATGTGCAGGCGCGACAAACGCGGGCGCTCCACAACAACAATCTCCAGGTAAACGGTATCCATGTTAATTTTGGTAATATTTAACTGCACATCGTCAAACAAACCTTGTTCGTATAATTTCTTTATTACTTCGGCATTGCGCTCGCCCGGCAGGTTAATACGATCACCTTTGGTTAGTTTAGAAAGCAATATCAGGTTGTCTTTATCGAGGTATTTTACGCCACTTACACTAATGCCACCAATAATATAATCGCGCGGATTGAGGTAACTTAAACTATCGGCCGGTATCTGTTTGGAGAGCTGTGGCCTTGGCGCATTTGAAACCTGGGCCAGTGCAGCAGTACCAAAAACAGTGAAAAGAATAGCAAAAAGAAATTTATACATTCGAATATTTTAGTGGGCTAAAATTAATTTATACAGTTGTTAAAATTTGTTAAAAGAAAAAATTTAGTTAACCTGCTCACTTGTCATACCAAAACGGCGTTCGCGTTTCTGGTAATCAAGTATAGCTTCGTACAAATCTTCCTTCCTGAAATCGGGCCATAGCTTGGTTGTAAAATACAATTCGGCATAGGCAATTTGCCATAATAAATAGTTACTTATCCTATACTCGCCGCCTGTTCTTATCAGCAGTTCGGGGTCGGGCATATCGTTGGTGAATAAATTGCGTTCAAAAACAGCTTCATCAATATCTTCAATTTCCAGTTCGCCGCTGTGTACCTGTGCGGCTATATTTTTTACTGCATGTAAAATCTCGCGCCTTGAGCCATAGCTTAGCGCCAGTGTAAGCACAACGCCGGTATTACCTGCTGTTTTTGTCATAGCGGCATTAAGCTCTTTAAGGCATTTAGGCGGCAGCATGTCCAAATCGCCAATGGCGTTAAGCTTAATGTTGTTTTTCATAAAACCGGCTATCTCTTTATGGATGGTGCTCACCATTAACTCCATAATGGCCATAACCTCAAACTTAGGCCTGTTCCAGTTTTCTGACGAAAAGGTATATAGTGTGATATATTTTACACCAAGCTTATCGCATCCCTCAACCACATCCCTCACCGATATTACACCGTTATGGTGGCCAAACACACGTAATTTGCCTTTTTCCTTGGCCCACCGCCCGTTGCCATCCATTATGATAGCTACGTGCTTAGGTAGTTTTAACAAATCAATCTGATCCAAATATTCCATATTGCTCATTATCAAAAGCCGGTGTTATGGCTATAAAAAAGACATGCCTGTTTTAAAATGTCGTCAATGCTATGTCTAATAAATATTTGTTTTTTAGACTAATCCGCTTCATAAATCGGCCGCCAACAGCGATAGTTAAATGCCGCGTTGCCGGTTTTTTCAGGGTACAAAGGTAAAACTTACTTTGTACTTTTTTAGTATGCGGCAATAAAAGATAATGTTATTGTAAATAATACCCGCAAATGTCATAAAAAACGCATAAATGGCATTTTATACAGCTATTTATTTTTAATTTATAAACCAGCTAAACGCGAAAAAGGGCATCAACGACCAATTAAATAGTCGTGATGCCCGTCAAAAGTATATGTGTAAGGTTAGGTGGAATTACTTGAATATCATCTTAATAAATGCCTTTTTGCTTTAAGGCATCTATATCGGGTGCAGCAATATCAACAATGGCGTATGACGGAATTTGGGTAATATTAAGTTCATCCAACGTATTTACCATATTGCTGTAAACTGAATGGTCGCTTGGCTTCACAAGCACAATCATACTTTTACCAGATTTATCGTGCACTTTCTTATTGGTTTCCATTATCGCATGCCTAAGCCCGTCATTATTAAAATTGGTAACAGTAGGCGGAATTATAGGATTTTTCAGCTCGCCCAGGTACCACATAACCTGGTTGTTTTTACCGAGGCAAATGGTGAGGCTGCGGCTGGCGGGAGTTCCTCCATTTGGCCCATCTACCGGCATAACTAAATCCATAGCTCTTGGCTTAGCCAATGTGGTAGTCATAATAAAAAAGGTAATGAGCAGGAAAGCCAGGTCGACCATTGCGGTAAGATCAATCCTAAGGTTTTGCTTTTTGCGCCCGTGGGCTGCGCCTGATTTTTGAGGAGAAGCGGTTAATTCGGCCATGACATTATAGATTAAGGTTAAAATTCAAAACCAGTATTAAATACTGGTTTTAATATCAAAACGAACTATAAAATCATTTATTGCGCACTAAACAAAATTTAATTTGTTAAATACTATTAAATTAGAATTTAATTTTGAAAATAACAGCGCTTGGTAACAAAGGTATACGAGATAGTGAGCCCAACTATAAAATAACTATCGCGCGGCTTAAGGTCGCCGCGCTGGGTGCCGGCCGAGCCGATGTAGATGCCTGTTTTTTCGCCCGACCGATCAGATAATGCACGGGCTACACCTGTTAATTTACTTTTATCGGCATACATACCGCTTACATCATCAAGGTAGTCGGTAAAAGTATACCGGTAACCCATATCTGCCGCCAGGCTAAACTTTCCGCCAATATTGTACTTTATTCCTATGCCGTACGGAATTACCATCGTATTATCGCCGTACTGGGTTTTCTGCCCCTCGGTTTTCAGTTGCCTGAGCGATCCGGCGCTGCCATTATAAACCGTACGCGGGTCATAAGCGGTAATACCTACGCCCGCGTATATAAAAGGCGTAAATTTATTGGGACCGGCATCGGGTATATATTTCAGGAAATTAAACTCGCCAATAACGGCAAGCTCCATTACCCCATCGGTAAAACTCAGGTTACGATCACGAAATTGCTGGCTGGAGGATGTACTATCGGTCGCGCCAAACCTGGCATAGCTAAAGTTTAGCTTTGCCGAAAAGTAACCATCAAAATTGCGCTTAACATATAGGCCTGCCGATGCACCACTTATTTTAACCGGGTTATCGGGGTTTAAATCGCCAATATAACCTGCCCCGCCAACGGAGCCGCCTACCTCCCAGGTTTGGGCCTGTACATGATACGAAAATATGAAGAGGAGTGCGAAAAGTACAAATTTGGGCATCAAGCAAAATTAATAATTACGGGCATCCAATCCCCATAATAGTTTGTTTCTTAACGTGGTTAAGTAACTTTCATTATTTAACCTGATTAAATTTAGCTGGAAGTTTGCTTTTTGTACCAGGAATTTCATGGTTTCGTCCATAACCGCCATTCGCGAATCGCACGATACCAGGTATTTGGAGCTGCGGGTTTCTACCTCGAAACATAGCTTACTATTATCGGGCAGTATAATAGGCCGTACATTCAGGTTATGCGGCGATACCGGGGTAACCACAATACTGTTTGATTGCGGGAATATAATTGGCCCGCCGCAGCTTAGTGAGTAAGCGGTTGAGCCGGTTGAAGTTGATATAATCAATCCATCGCCCCAATAGGAGTTTAAAAATTCGTCATTTAAAAATACGTGGGTGATGATCATCGCAGCATCGTCACGTTTATGAATGGTTACATCATTAAGCGCGAAGTTATCATTACCAAACACGTTGGCCTTTGATTCGATGCTGAGCAGTTCGCGGGAATCAAGCGTAAACTCTTTGTTTACCACCGCATGTATGGCGGCGTTGATATCGCTTTTATTTACGCTGGCCAAAAAGCCCAGCCTGCCAAAATTGATACCGATAACGGGGATGCCCGAATCGCGGATAACGGTAACCATATCCAGCAAAGTACCATCGCCGCCAAGAGTTATAAAAATATCTATAAATCCCTTTAATGAATCGGTGGCTTGCAGCACATGGTATTTTACCCCGTTTATTTTATCCTTCAGGTACTCATGAAGCTGATAGTGCACATAAATATCCACATTGTGCAAGGCCAGGTTATCAAACACCTGCTGTATATAAGGTATCACCGAAGGTTCATTAAATGGCCTGCCGTAAACTGCTATCTTCATGCTTTACATTTTGGGTGGTGAATTTGTTCATGGTTCATAGATCATGGTTCATGGTCGGTTTTCAAATGATATCATGTTATACCAATAACTTTCTGCTATGAACCATGAACTATGAACTTTTTCGTATGATCTATGAACCAATTACAAATTCAAATAGTTCATAAGAGAATCGTACCGGTCTCGGGCGTTATCGTTGTTGTCGGTATGGTTAAAGGTTGCTTTGATATCATACTCATAACGGAGGAATGTGGCTACAATAGTTGATATATCCTGCTTGTTTATTTTCAACGTTACCTCCATCCGGGTTGAATCGGGGAAGGTTTGCACATAAGAACTTAGCACCTGGGCATTATCAGATTCGACAATTTGCGACATGTGCGCCAGGGAATTATTTTTATTATTGATTTCAAGCACGATAATACCGCCCGGCTGGGATACCGAGGTAATTTTGGCAAAATATTCGGTAATGGCATTTATAGATATCATCCCGAGGTAATTATGCTTGGCATCAAGCACGGGCACTATGGTAAGCTTCCGTTCGTAAAACAGGCGGATAACATCATAAACATGCTGATCTTCCAGCACATAAGGGTTTACCAGCGATAAGGCCAATGCGCCAACAGGCACCTGGTTATCACTTTCGTTAATCATATCGTCCTCGGCTATAAGGCCCAGGAACTGCTCTTCATTTACAATTGGCAAATGGCGCACACGAAACTCCACCATACGGTCATACACCTTCTGTATCGGGTCGGAGGTATGTACCGGGGGTATCGCGTTAGCTATCAACTCAACTGCAACCATATTTATTTATGCTTTTATTTTCTCTAAAAATGCGCCCAGCAACACGTTAAACTCTTCGGGCCGCTCCATCATAGGGGCATGGCCACATTTATCAAGCCAGTGCAACTCGGCATTGGGCAATAATTCGTTAAACTCTATAGCCACTTCGGGCGGGGTTATTTTATCATCCTTGCCCCATATTAAACAAACCGGTAGCTGCATTTTATGAAGATCTTTTTTCATATTGTGCCTGATAGCCGATTTTGCCATGGCCAGCAGCCTTATAACGCTATGCCTGTCGTTTACTAACTTGTATACGTCATTAACCAGCTCATCTGTTGCAATTGCAGGGTCATAAAAAGTATATTGTACTTTTTCTCTTACAAAATCAATACTCTCGCGCCGCGGAAACGAACCTCCAAAGGCGTTTTCATATAAACCCGAGCTTCCGGTTAACACCATAGCCTTTATATTATCGGGATGGGCCAAAACATATACCAAAGCTACGTGCCCGCCAAGCGAATTACCAAGTACTGTAATATTCTCCAGCTTTTTAAACTTGATAAATTTATGCACAAATTTCGACAGGCTTTTAACCCCTGTAGTAATAAGCGGCATATCATAAATAGGCAATATAGGTATTAATACGCGGTATTTTGATTTAAATTGATTAACCACGCCGTCCCAATTGCTCAACGAACCCATTAAACCGTGCAGTAGTAACAGCACCTCGCCTTCGCCCTCATCGATGTAACTAAAACCGTGTTCCTCTTTAAGCACGAAATCCATATAAATAATTAGTATTAATTTTCAATTAACTATACCAAAACCCGTTTTAGTATATAAAATGTGTTAATCCGCCGTAAAATTAGTTTACCGCGAACGAGTTGCAACAATTATAGCAATAATTTATCAATGTAGATGTTAACGTTATATTGATTAACCGTTACTATCCCAATAATTGCCTTACAACTTCTGATATAGTTTTGCCGTCGGCCTTGCCGGCAAGTTCCTTATTGGCCATGCCCATAACCCTGCCCAGGTCTTTGGTCGATGTTGCACCTATCCGGCCTATCAATTCCTCCAAATAGCCTTCAATTTCAAAACGGGTCATTTGTTGCGGCAAATAAGGCTCAATTACGCGCATTTCTTCCATCTCAATCTCGTACAAATCTTCGCGGTTTTGCGTACGGTAAATATCGGCCGACTCTTTACGCTGTTTAATCAGCTTTTGCAGTACTTTAATTTCAGCCTCTTCGGTAAGTTCCTCGGCGGCGCCTTTTTCTGTTTTGGCTAATAATAAAGCCGATTTTATGGCCCGCAGCCCCCTTAAACGATCTGGCTGTTTGGCCAGCATGGCCAGCTTTATATCCTGGTCTATTTGTGTGATTAGTGACATTATTTTAGTTTTAGTCCGGAAGTCGGAAAAGTCCGAAAGTCCGGAAGTTTATTTGCTTGTTGTAATTTAGTCCGAAAGTCGGAAAGTCCGAAAGTCTGGAAGATTTATTTACGTATTATCGAGTTGCCTTTTGATTTACTTTCCGGCTCCCCAACTTTCGGACTTTCCGACATTCGGACTTCCGGACTTTCCCACTTACTTCCTAAATATATTCCCTGCAGTGGCTTGTGCTGTTGGCATAATTACCAGGTCGTTGATGTTTACGTGGGGCGGGCGCGATACTACAAACCAAATGGTTTCGGCAATATCCTGTGCCACCAGGGGTTCAAAGCCATCATACACTTTTTTGGCCCTTTCCGTATCGCCTTTAAAGCGCACTTCCGAAAACTCGGTTTCTACGGCGCCGGGATGCACTGCCGTAACCCTGATGCCGTGCGGCAGTAAATCAATACGCATACCTTTATTTAAGGCATCAACGGCATGTTTGGTAGCGCAGTACACGTTTCCATTCAAATAAACCTCTTTGCCCGCTATCGAGCCCAAGTTAATGATATGGCCTTTACCATTTTCAATCATCCAGTTGGATACAATGCGGCTTACATATAATAAACCTTTAACATTGGTATCAATCATGGTTTCCCAGTCATCAATATTGCCGTTTTGTATTGGGTCCAGCCCCTGGCTCAGCCCGGCGTTGTTAATCAGTACATCAACATTTTTCCATTGGGCGGGTATACCATCAAGGTTTTCCTGCACCTGGGCGCGATCGCTCACATCAAATGAGGATATGGCTATCTCCACATCATATTTTTTGTTTAAATGGTTGGCCAGTTTCTCCAGTCTTTCCAGCCTGCGGCCGGTAAGTACCAGGTTATATCCTTCGCGGGCAAATACGTGCGCGCATGCCTCGCCTATGCCCGATGTTGCGCCTGTAATTAATGCAATTTTACTCATAATAGAAGTATAACTATGCCTGCGAAATTATGTTTTTTAGTTTGGATTATTGTTGTGTGTGGGTAAGGATAGTTTTGGGTGAGCGTTGAACGCCGGCGAAGACTCACCCGCCAGCGCTACGCGCGGCACCCTCTCTTCTGCTGCGCAGGAAAGAGGGGCTTGAACAACTGATTTTAAGCTATGATTAAAAATAATCGCCTCTTTTAAAGAAATCAAAACCCATTTATTGCAAATAAAACTTTGTGAATTTTCCGACTATTTATTACGTTTATCCATGCTATCTATCACAGATTTTTGCCGGGAACTGCGACAAAGGGAAACGCCTGCGGAGAAATTACTTTGGCTACGACTGAGAAACAGGAGGATGTTTATAAAGAAAATCCTGAGGCAATATCCTATTGCCGTTCAGTCTAACACAAAAGGTACAATTTACTATATCGCGGATTTTTATTGCCATGAAGCTAAATTGGTAATAGAGACCGATGGGCCCATACATTTATTGAAGAAAGATTACGATCAAAATCGCGCTGAAGTTTTATCCACATTGGGCCTAACGATTTTGAGGTTTGACAACGATCAGATATTGAACAATACCGGGACTGTATTAAATAAAATCAGAGCATATTTGTAATTAATTATCGCTAAAGTGTATATTTTCGATTACGATTTTGTCAAGATCCAAGCTTAAGTAAAAATCAATAAAAAAAATTTATTTACTTTTTTCTTAATAACTATTCAAGCCCCTCTTTCCTGCGCAGCAGAAGAGAGGGTGCCGCGCGCAACGCTGGCGGGTGAGTCTTCGCCGCAATGCTTAACCGCGCTCCCCTACTCAAAAAACAAACTAAACATCACCGTATGTAACGACAACTTACCGATAGGTGCCGAAAACGGGTGATTCTCCGGCACCAGGATGTTGCCAAAGGAGTTGGATACTTTTATTTGAGGCGACAGCTTAAAAAACTCGAAATAGATATCGCAGCCCAGGCCTGCTTCGTAGGAGCTAAAGCCGCCAACGTTTTTTACCATCTTATCTAAAGGATCAAGATTGGTTTCATCCTTTTTGGTGCCGATGGCCTTGGTATATTTTACTCCACCCAAAATATAAGCGCGAAAATCGCCCAGCCTATCCGACTTTATTTTAAAAGACAGGGGCACTTCTACTGAAGTTGTCTGGATCTGTTTTACCTGGTTTTGATCGGGATTTGCGTAAGTATAACTCAGGTTCCGGTCGGCAAAAACCAGTGACGGGGTTACCCGTACCTCAAAATGTTCAGTTAACGTATAGCGGGCTAAAAAGCCAATGGCAAACCCTGGCTGGCTTTTTGAACCTATGCTGTTTACCGAATCGGTAATGTTTTTGTTGGTGGCGGCATCAAAAAAAGGTTTACGCCAGTCGGGCTTTTTTACTATCCGCAGGTCGCTGCTTACATAACTAAAGCTAAAACCAAAACTCAGGTCTTGCTGATCGGCGCCTCCGCCCCATGCCGGTACATATTGTGCAAGCGAAATTTTGCTGCAAAATAAAAGGCATAAAAGTAAGAGGTACCGGTTTTTGATCATTTAACGCCTGTGTATATCGAACAAATTCCAAACGCCAACGGCCTGTGTTTGGTATTTTTAAAACCTACTTTATCCATTAAAGCCACAAAATTTTTGCCATCGGGGAAAGCCGCAACCGATTCGGGCAGGTAACTATATGCTCGTGAATCTTTACTGAACAACTTGCCAATGCCTGGTGTTATATAATTAAAGTAAAAATTGTACAACTGTTTTACAGGGAATGCCTTAGGTTTTGAAAACTCCAGCACCACTGCTTTGCCACCTGGTTTTAATACCCGTTGAATATCGGCCAGGCCAACCTCCAGGTTTTCGAAATTACGAACACCGTAAGCTACGGTAACCGCGTCGAATTCATTATCGGTAAAAGGTAGTTTCTCTGAGTCGCCCAGTTTTACGCCAAATTTATCGCCCAGGCCGCGTTTAGCAATTTTTTGCTCCGCGATGTCAAGCATTCCGCGTGAAATATCCACACCAATAATTTTTTCGGGCTTTAGTATCTTCAAAGCTTCAAAGGCAAAATCACCGGTGCCGGTAGCCACATCCAGGATCAGTTTGGGCTGATCTTTTTTTAATTCGTTGATAGCCTTTTTGCGCCAGATGATATCGATACCCAGCGACATGAAATGGTTCAGAAAATCGTAGGTTTTTGATATATTATTGAACATATCTGCCACCTGTTCTTTCTTGGTGGCCTGCTCATTATTGTACGGAGTTATGGTTTTGCTCATTTTTATAATGTGCGCAAAGATAGCGATTGTATGTTGATTGACTTTATTTGGTTGGATTAAGTTGACAGGCTTGTGTAAATGTTAAGTCAATTCGCTAATTTTAAAAACCAATTTAACGCCAAACAAATGCAGCAAGGCTATCCTGCAAAAGGATAACAGTTTTTACCGGCTCTCTTTAAAATTAGAATATACATCAATTGAACGTCCCTTATCTATGAAAGAAAAACAAGAATCCTCTCGCCGAAGTTTTATTAAAAAATTAACTACAACCACTGCCGCAGTGGCTGTTGGCAACAGTTTGTTCGCTACTGAAAGTATCGTAAAGCCTTTCGCCATATTGAAAAGGCCGCTGGGTTTTGAACACAACGACCAAATCAACATCGCCCTGATAGGCGCCGGTGGCATGGGCAACAGCGATACCGAAACCGCGCTAAAAGTTCCGGGTGTAAAACTGGTAGCCGTTTGCGATTTGTACGATGGCCGCCTTAAAGATGCCAAAACCAAGTATGGCGCCGATATTTTTACAACCCGCGTTTATAAAGAGATCCTGAACCGCAAAGATATTGATGCCGTTATTATTGCCACGCCCGATCATTGGCACCAGCAAATATCTGTTGATGCCATGCACGCCGGCAAACACGTATACTGCGAAAAACCCATGGTACATGCCATTACCGAAGGCCCGGCCGTGATAAAAGCCCAACGGGAAACCGGCAAAATTTTCCAGGTGGGTAGCCAGGGCGTATCGTCATTGGGCAATGAAAAAGCGCATGAGCTATTAAAAAGCGGCGCCATTGGCGAACTTAACTATGCCGAAGGCTTTTGGGCGCGCCGCGAACCGCTGGAGGTTTGGCAATACCCCATCCCGGCAGACGCATCGCCCCAAACGCTGGATTGGGAAACCTACATCAGCAATACCAAAAAACGATCCTTTGACGAAAAAAGGTTTTTCCGCTGGAGAAACTATACCGATTACGGCACCGGTATGGCCGGCGATTTATTTGTGCACCTGTTTTCGAGTTTACATTTTATAACCGACTCGATGGGGCCGAATAAAATTTATGCCTCCGGCGGTTTACGTTTCTGGAACGATGGCCGCGAAGTACCCGATGTATTGTTGGGCACTTTTGATTATGGCAAAACCCAGGCACACCCGGCATTCAACCTTTCGTTGCGTTGCAATTTTGTGGATGGCACCAGCGGCACCACCTATTTAAAACTGGTAGGCAGCGAAGGCTCGATGGATATTACCTGGGACAAGGTAACCCTTAAACGCAACAAAACCTTTGCATCCGACGATCCATTTTACCTGGATAAACTTAAAAAAGCAGGCACCGGCTACGCCGAACGTAAAAAGATGCTACCACCGGAAGAAATAGTTTATGATGCAGATAAAGGTTATATGGGTGGCCCGTATGATCATATGAACAATTTTTTTAACGCCATCAGGAATAGTGGCAAGGTAACCGAAGATGCCGTATTTGGCTATCGAGCTGCCGCACCTGCCCTATTGTGTAACGATAGCTATTACAACAATAGCCCCATGTTTTGGGATCCGGAAAAAATGCAGGTTGCGAGGAAGAGTTAAGAATCAAGAGTCAAGAATCAAGACGGAAGAAAATTTATTCAGATCTTATGAAACAACAATTGAAAAAACTGGGGTTGGTAATGGCCGCGGCGGCTTTGGTTTGTGTGCAAACATCGGCGGTTAGCGTAAATGTGCCGCCGCACGTAAAAAAAGCAGCTGCTAAAAAAGGCCCATGGGTAAACCTTTTTGATGGTAAAACTTTAAATGGCTGGCACAGCTTCAACAAAAAGGGCGAATTTAAAAACTGGACCATTGTTGATGGCGCCCTGGTTTGCCTGGGCGCGGCCGAAGGTGACACGGGCGGCGATATTGTAACCGATAAAGCCTATACCAACTTTGAGTTAGAGTGGGAATGGAAAATTGACAAGGGCAGCAACAGTGGCGTACTATACCATGTAATTGAAGACCCGAAATACCATGCCACGTATAACACCGGTCCCGAATACCAGATCATCGACGATGAAGGCTGGCCCGACAAACTGGAAGAATGGCAAAAAACGGGTGCCGACTATGCCATGCACCTGCCCAATACCCTTAAAAAGCTACAACCCGTAGGCAAATGGAATACCAGTAAAATAGTATTTAACAACGGCCATGTAGAGCACTGGCTAAACGGATCGAAAATAATTGCTTTTGAAGCCTGGACCGACGAATGGAACAAGAAAAAAGCCGAAGGCAAATGGAAAGATTACCCCGACTACGGCACCGCCAAAACCGGCTTAATTGCCCTGCAGGACCACGGACGTAAGGCTTACTTCAGGAACATCAGGATAAAGGAGTTATAACACGATTTCAGGATTTTGCAGGATTAACAGGATTTTATTTGCAGGTTGATTAATATGATGAAGAAATTGATCTTGATATGCGGCCTTTGCATATGTTTTAACTATGTATCCGCACAAGGTATAAAAGACACTGTTCGAAAAGTCAACCATGCGAAAAGCCAAATTGCACGGATACTGGATACCTGTCGCATTAAACTGCATTATAATCAACAGGATATCAAAAACGGAAGCTTCTCGGCCAGTTACGAGATCGGTTTTTTTAAACAAACCTTGAAAAACAAGCTACTTTACAGCTATGATTCGTTTAGATGCTGTAATTTCACCATTAAACAAAACCAACACCTTGGGGTAAGCGAATTTATTTATAAAAACAAAATACTGGCCAACAGAGTGTTTAAGTATCTTAAATCAAACGAGCGGATGTCCCTATCCGAAGTCTACATTAAATTTAAACCTGTACAAATTGGTAATAGCGTTTTTATAGTATTAACCGAAACGCCTGATGATGTCGCCATTAAAAATCTGTTCAGCGTTTTGTAAAATCACGTAGAAAGTACAAAATAAAAAAGTCGACTGTAGAATTCAGTCGGCTTTTTTTATTTTGACTTATACAATAAGCGATAATTCGCGGTTTGCATATACTATCAACTAACTCATTAATAGCTTCCCCTATTTATCCTTCTAATTAAAATATTATCATCAATTTCGTTTACATCCCTATTTTATCGATAATAATATAATAAGTTTGTAAACAAACACTAAATCTTTTCACATGAACAGAAAAAATCTCCTTGTTATATGCTTATCGCTCTTTGTAGTGGTTAGCTCAAAAGCCCAGGACAGCTATCAACCCGGTTTTGCGATTTTAAATGACGGAACACGAGTAAGCGGCCTGATATCATTATATGAAAAGGCACCATGGTACAACCAACGCTTTATTTATCTTAAGGATTCGGCAACTATTGCGGCCAATCCGGGTAAAGACGTAAAATCAAAAAAGTATGTGGCTGATGATCTTAAATACTATAAAGTTGGCGATCGTACTTTTACCAAGATCCATTATGTTGATTTAGAAAATTTACAGGCAAAAAGCCTTGGCTCAAATGATCATATGCTGGAAGTGCTGGCATTAGGACGAATTAAAGCTTATCGGTTTTACGCCTATCCACAGGATGTTTACTTAACCTTTGGCACCGAAGATGATGTAAAAAAGCAAATCCAGAATAACACGAACGATCTTTTAAATAATTGGAAGATGCTCACGCAAAAAGATGATGAAGCAAAGTACCGGGATGCGTTTGATTACGATTTGCAGAAACTTTTTGGTGATACGCCAGAGATATGGGAAAAGTATAAAAAAGGCGGCTATGGTAACGAACCTATATCAGAAAAAAAGGGCCTTGCCGCGAGAATGATGAATATGGCCAAAAAAGCCACCTATTCGCATATGCAATGGGAATCGTTGGTAGCTGCTATTAACGAATATAATTCAAAAAACACCGCTGTAAAATAACAGCAAAAACCTATTTTTAATATAACAGGTCAAATATCATCCCGGCCTGTTGTATTCAAAATAGATGAAGTACAAGTGCTAAATCGTAGTTTCGGCCTTGCTGCTTATCCTTTAATTGTAGCCAAAAGCCCTTCAATATCCAGCCGGCGGGTAAACATGGTCAGGTCGCCATTTTCATCAAGAGGCCAGTTTTCTTTTGGCCTATCCCAGTAAAGTTCAACACCATTCTGGTCGGGATCATTCAGGTAGATGGCTTCGGATACACCATGATCTGATGCACCGGTGATGGGGTATTTGGCGTCGATCAGCCGTTGCAAAATTACAGCAAGATCTTTTCGTTCAGGGTATAGTATCGCGGTGTGATACAAGCCCGGCGCGTATTCGGGCGCGGGCGAAGCGCCTTTACTGTGCCAGGTATTTAAGCCAATATGGTGATGATAGCCACCGGCAGATATAAAAGCCGCCTGGTCGCCATACATCGCCATTTTATCGAAACCAAGCAAGCCGCAATAAAAATCAAGAGATTTTTGCAGGTTACTTACCTTTAAATGTACGTGACCTATGCGTGTTTGGGCGGGAATTTTATAATCATTCATTATATTGCATGTTTAAACATCAAATTTAAGTATTATTGCGCTTACATTTGTTTACTCATTGTAAAACAATACAAAGCAAAACAGGCAAAAACCTACCCGGCTTGGCGGGCATGTGCTTGCAGTTAAAAATAATTACCTTTGCAGCATGATTGTTAAAACGGCCGAATTTATTTGCAGCAACACCCAAATCTCGAAGCTACCACCGCCTATTAAGGCCGAATATGCTTTTATCGGGCGATCAAACGTAGGCAAATCTTCGCTGATCAATATGCTCACGCAAAAAAAGGGATTAGCCAAAACATCGCAAACACCAGGCAAAACACAGCTGATAAACCACTTTTTTATAAACGACAGCTGGTATATTGTTGATTTACCGGGCTACGGATACGCTCGCGCTTCAAAAACAAACAAAGCCAATTGGAATAAATTTATTCATAACTACCTTGATAAGCGCGAAAGCCTGCAATGCGTTATGGTATTGATTGACAGCCGCCTGGAACCGCAAAAAATAGATATCGAATTTTGTAACTGGCTTGGAGAAAAAGGCTTGTCGTTTGTACTGGTCTTCACCAAAGCCGACAAACAATCGAGCGTTAAAACCGACCAGAACATTGCCAAATTTAAAAAAGCCCTGCTGGAAACTTTCGAAGAAGCCCCGCAATATTTCATCACCTCGGCCGAGCTACAAACAGGCAGGGATGAGATTTTAGGCTTTATAGATAATATAAATAAGAGTTTTGTGGTACCACATTTTGAACCGAGGGATTAAAAAAAACGTTTTTTTTGATCCCCTCTCGAGAGGGCAATCGCACGGGGCCAGCGCTTTTTTGATCTGCTTTCATTTGTAAACGCAGTGTACATCTAAAATAAACATCGCAAAATAACCCCATAAAAAGGGATGCATATAACATGAAAAAATACCTTTCATTAGTAACATTCACCCATACCATCTTCGCCATGCCGTTTGCGTTTATCGGCTTCTTTTTGGCGGTAACTACTACGCAGCACACGTTCGATTGGCGCAAACTTGTGCTTATGGTGTTGTGCATGATCTTCGCCCGCAACTCGGCCATGGCTTTTAACCGCTATTTGGATAGGGACATCGATGCGCAAAACCCGCGCACCAAACAACGGGATATCCCGGCCGGCCGTATCAGTGCGGCTTCGGCTTTAACATTTACGTTGATTAACTGTGCTTTGTTTATAGCAGCCACATTTTTTATCAATCCCTTGTGCTTTTACCTGTCGCCGGTAGCTTTATTTGTGGTGATGGGCTACAGTGCAACTAAACGCTTTACGGCACTTTGCCATTTGGTTTTAGGCCTGGGCTTATCGCTTGCTCCCATCGGTGCTTACCTGGTAGTGACAGGCGAATTTGCGTTAACACCCATATTCTTCTCGCTATCGGTTTTATGCTGGGTAAGCGGCTTTGATATTATTTATGCCCTGCAGGATGAAGATTTCGACCGCAGCCAAAACCTCCATTCTATCCCTGCCTATCTGGGTAAAGTAAATGCATTACGGCTGTCAACGTTTTTGCATGTGTTATCGGCTTTATTTATTATGATGCCTGTGTTATTTACTCATGTTGGCATCTTATATTACGTAGGCATTGCGTTTTTCTGCGCCATGCTTATTTATCAGCACCTGCTGGTAAAACCAAACGATTTGAGCCGGGTAAATTTTGCCTTTATGACTACCAACGGCATTGCCAGTGTGGTATTTGCGGTGTTATTCCTGTTAGATAGGATATGGACGCGCTAACAGCCCTCAACAAATTCAGGGGGCATGTACATTCATATGTAGCGCTTACTGATGACGAATGGAATATACTTTCGGCATGCCTGGAAGTAATCTCCCTAAAAAAGAAAAAAAACTTTGCCGAGCCGGGAAAAGTATGCAATCACATCGGTTTGGTTGTAAAGGGTGCGGTAAGGTACTTTCATGTTAAAGATGGCGAAGAAATAACCGGTTATTTTAGTTTCGAGGATGAGATGCTCAGCTCCTACAAAAGCTTCCTCACCCGCCAGCCCGGCTTATTTTATATCCAGGCTTTGGATGATTCGCAAATTGTTACCTTGAGCTATAAGGCTCTGCAGGAAGTTTGCGCCAACCAAATAATGAGCTTCAAAATGGAACGCTTTGGCCGGCTAATGGCCGAACACTATCTTATTTGCTATGAAGACCGTGTAGCCTCCTTCATCACCCAAACACCCGAAGAACGCTACCATAAACTACTTGAAACCGGCGGCGAGGTAATGCAACGCATCCCGCAACATTACATTGCCAATTACCTGGGCATAACGCCCGTTTCGCTTTCACGGATCAGGAGAAGGATCATGAAGATAAGCGCGTAGAGAAAGCCTCATTTGAACGATGTGTCCACTTAAAAAGCAAAGGCGTACAAATAAAAAAGCCGGATGGCTCCGGCATTCGTTATGAACTTATTTCTTTATACTTTCAGGGAAAGTGATCTTGCTTAATGCTTTCTTAGCCTTCTCCAATTTCTCTACAAAGAAAGGATCATTAGCATGATCTTTAACGTCGTTACTTATCACAGGCTTACCAAACCCTTTTTCATAAACCGCTTTTTTTACTGTAGACATAACAACTCTTGTTTATTCTATCAAATTTACTACTTAATTTTCCTTTTTACAAGGAACGCTTCATAATTGACATTTAACTCGAAGCGATAAAGTTCGTCATCTTTAAGGCCATGTACATCAAAATCTGTGGTAATCTCAGCAAAAATCCGAGATATACTCATTTGATATAATCTTGTCCGTGAAGGAGTACTACCTTCCACATAAATATAGTGGTTACCAAAATGATCGCAAAATGAGTTAACCGTGTTTGCTACGGTTGCTAAAACGATATCAGTATCCTTGTTATCTGTAATTATAACGTCGCTAACGTTGCCAGTTAAAGGGTCTTCATCACCAAAAGCCAAATTAAAAATAATTGGATCGTCCTGTGCCTTCATAAACTTGACAACCTTTTTGATCCTGCCTTTCGGCCCTTCGCTAAAAAACTCGTAATCCTGGTAATCACTGGTGAAAAAGGTATACCGGTCTAAATTCATTACAATATTAATGTTCGTAAACTTAATTATAAAACGGGCAATAATTCAAGATTTGACGTAGGTTAATTTCTGGAGCCTGTTCCAAATAATCATAAAATCTATTCAATCTGTTTAACTGTTTTTCTTATCTTTTGTTAACGTTTTGACACCTAAAGCATCCCTACCTTTGGATAAACAAAAACGAAAAAGACTATGCATATTATATTAGGAGCCGGAGGCACGGTAGCAAATGGCCTTAGCCGCGAATTGATTAACGCCAACCAAACCATCCGTTTGGTGAGCCGCAAACCAGTAAACATTACAGGTAAAAATGTAACCTGGCAAAAAGCCGATCTGTTAAATTATGACGAAGTATTGGCAGCCGCCCAGGGATCAACGGTTATTTACATGGCAGCAGGTATTGTTTATGATGCCGCTATCTGGCAGGCGCAATGGCCTGTTATTATGCAAAATGTTATCAATGTTACCAAAGCCACCGGGGCACGATTAATATTTTTTGATAATGTATACATGTATGGCCTGGTTAATGGGCCCATGACCGAGGATACCCCCTACAATCCCATCAGCAAAAAAGGACAGGTACGTGCAGGTATTGCCAATATGCTGATGGATGAAGTTAAGGCTGGTACTATCCGCGCTTCCATTGCACGTGCCCCCGATTTTTACGGTACCGATTCATTAAACAGCTTTGTGGATATGATGGTGATAACCAAATACGCCGCTAAACAAACCGCCCAGTGGATTGGTAATCCAAACAAAAAACACAATTTTATTTACATTCCCGATGCCGGTAAAGCGATGTTCCTGCTTGGCCAAAACCCCGGTAGTGATAACCAGGTATGGCACCTGCCCACTCCGCCGGCTATAACCGGCAAAGAATTTATTGCTATTGCAGCCCGGGTATACGGCGTAAAACCTAAATTCTTTGTTTTACGCAAGTACATGCTGTGGCTGATAGGCCTGTTCCAAAAAGTGGTTATGGGCACTGTCGAGATGTACTACCAGTACGATCATGACTATATTTTTGACAGCAGCAAGTTTGAAAAGGCTTTTAATTTTAAACCAACAAACTACGAAAATGGGCTGAAGGAATTGTCTGAAACATTGTATAAGGCGAAGTAGAGAAAGTCCGTAAGTCGGGAAAGTCCGTAAAGTCCGAAAGTAGCTTCTGGCTTTTTCGGAATTCCTGTCTTCCTGACGTTCCCACTCCCAGACTTTTCGACTTTCGGACTTCCCGACTTTACTGACTTTCGGACTTTACTGACTTTCCAACTAAATCCGCATATTTGCATATACGCATATCTGCACATCTAAAATTATGATTCACAAAAAAACAAGGAAATATATCCCGGCTACGCTTGACATTAAATGGGAAACGCTTGAACCTTTTTACAAAGAATTATTGGACCGCCCCATCAATTCGGTTCAGGAACTGGAAAAATGGCTGCATGACAGGAGCGAATTGGAAGCCGCTTTAGAGGAGGATTCCGCCTGGCGTTATATCCGCATGACCTGCGATACCACCAGCGAAGAGCTGCTGCAAAGCTTCCAGTATTTCGCTACCGAAATTTCGCCAAAAATTGCGCCTTATGATAATGGGCTTAACAAAAAGCTGGTTGCAAGTCCTTATATCGATCAGTTGGATAGCGAAAAATACTTCGTCTTTTTACGGGCGATCAAAAAATCGTTAGAGCTGTTCCGCGAGGAGAATATCCCGGTACAAACCGAAATACAGGTGGAGCAGCAAAAATACCAGTCGATAACTGGCGCCATGTCAGTACATATTGACGATAAGGAATATACCCTGGAGCAGGCATCGGTATTTTTAAAAGGCACAGATCGCGCCAAACGCCAGGAGGTTTGGGAAAAGATAACCAATCGCCGTTTACAGGACAAAGACACCTTGGATACCCTTTTTGACCACCTGCGTAAATTGCGTCATAAAGTAGCGCTAAACACAGGCTTCGAAAACTTCAGGGATTATATGTTCCAGGCATTAGGCCGTTTTGATTATACACCACAGGACTGTTATGCTTTCCATGAAGCTATCGAAAAGGAAATTGTTCCTATCCTGCGCGAGCAGGCCGAAAAACGGCAGAAAGCCCTTAATTTACCTGCTTTAAAACCCTGGGATATGGATGTCGATGTATCGGGCAAGCCGGCATTAAAACCATTTCAGAACGGTAACGACCTGATAGAAAAATCAATCCAGTGTTTCAGTAATATTAACCGTTACCTGGGCGAGCGTTTAGAGATCATGAAAGATAATAACCTGTTCGATGTGGAAAGCCGCAAGGGCAAAGCACCGGGCGGTTATAACTACCCGTTATCAGAAACAGGTGCGCCTTTCATTTTCATGAATTCGGCCAATACCTTCCGCGACCTGACCACCATGGTACACGAGGGCGGACACGCGGTACATACCTTCCTTACTGCCGACCTGGAGCTGAATGATTTTAAACATTGCCCGTCTGAAGTTGCCGAATTGGCCTCGATGTCGATGGAACTGATCTCGATGGATAACTGGAATATTTTTTTTGACAACGAGGAAGACCTGAAACGCGCCAAACGCGATCAATTGTTCGATGTATTAAAAACCCTGCCATGGGTGGCTGTGGTCGATCAGTTTCAGCACTGGATTTATACCAACCCCAACCATACCGATGCCGACCGCCGCACCGCCTGGATGGAAATTTATGAGCCATTTGGCGCAGGCTTTGTTGATTGGAGCGAACACCCGGATGCTGAAGCAAACCTGTGGCAAAAGCAACTGCACATTTTTGAAGTGCCGTTTTACTATATTGAGTATGGTATGGCCCAGTTAGGCGCTATTGCCGTATGGAAAAACTATAAAGAAAACCCGGAGAAAGGCTTACAGCAATACATGGATGCCCTGAAACTTGGCTACACCAAAACCATCAAAGAAATTTACGAAACAGCAGGAATTAAGTTTGATTTCAGCGCCGAATATGTGAAGGAATTGGCTGCGTTTGTGAAGGGCGAGATGGATAAGATTGGATAAGAACGCTCCTGCTATCCCCGGATGGTCAATCCCGGAGCTTTGAATAAGAAATGGCGCAATGCCGAAAGACTTCCGAAGTTTTAAAAACTTCAGAAGTCTTTGGTTTTAAAACTACTCATAACAAATTATAAACAGAAGTCGTCCTGAACTTGTTTCGGGATCCCACAGGACAGATGAATCCGCACGAAGTATACTTAACATGTGGGTACTGAAACAATCGGCATCACATTAGGGATTAAATCAGATAACCACAATGAGCTAAAAAACAATTGCTTATCAATTTAATATTATCTTCAAAATAGCCCCATATCAATTTTTTTTAAAACCGTTTGCTCTTTTTATAGTTAAACAATCTATGAAAAAGACAATTTTAAGTTTAAGCCTCATCCTGTTTGCGACTTTAGGCTTTAGTCAGATACTTAAGCCCGTGAAGATTGATAGTTTGGTTACCGTCTCTTTGCCGGCAAACTTTACCAAGAAAGATACGTTGGGCCAGCAAATTTACCAGGGTATTGCCTCCATGGGGTTTATAACCGTGCTACGTGCCCAAAACGCGGCAAACAATAAACCGCTGAATAAAGAAAAAGACCTGAAAAAGGTATTTAATACGTTTGCCGATGGCATACAGAAACAATCGCGTAACGGCAGCATCATGAACCCGCGTGATACCACCATTGGCAACCTTGAAGCAAGGATATTTACATTAAGGGTAGATAACAGCGGATCGACCGGGGAGGCGCCCCAATTAAGAAAATTCATCTTATTGTATACCCAGGATGTTACCTACACATTTGAATATTACTATCCCGAAGCGCGGGCAGAACTTGCCAAAGCCGAGTTAAACCAATTTTCAAGTTCAATTAAACTGGCGCCTGATTTGAAACGTAACGACCAGTATATTTCAAATGCAAAAGGCTTATCAACCCCGGTTAAAGTTGGGTTATATGGTGGGCTGCCACTCATTATCATTATTGTACTGGTTACCATTCGCCGCAAAAAAAGGCTTGCCGCCGAGGGGTAATTATTTAAAAACGGTTTTTATTAACCCTGTACGCCATTTTTCTGAATGGATAAACTGTTTGTTTTCCAGCCAGGTAAGCCAAAAAACCGTAACTATTACACCAATAACCGAACCGCCTATAACATCTTCAAAAAAATGTTGGGTAAGGTACATTCTTGAATAGCCAATTAAAATGGCCATTAACAAGGCTGGGATACCCCAGCCTTTTTTTGTGGCTATATAGGTAAGCACCACAGCTGCCGAAAACGCGGTAGTAGTATGCCCGGAAGGAAAACTGTTATAAGCTAATATTTCTATCCCTTTTACGGTATGTACGGGTGTCCACTGATCCTTAAAATATAAGCTGGGCCTCGGAGCATCGGCAAAACGCTTAACTACCTGGGCTACCAGGCCCGTGACCGCGTAGCCGGATAACAGCAGCAAAGATTTCCGGTAGCTAAACAAAGCCAGGATAAATGAAAGTATGATGATAGTATAGCCCTCGCCCAGATCGGTCATGTAAGGTTCTATATAATCGCCCCAGGAACTGTTCCATCCGTTTACCGCGAAAAAGATCTGCTCGCGGGTATATAGTAGTTTTATGATTAAACAAGCGCATAAAACTATAAGATAAAGTATAAAAAACGGCCTGATCCTGTGTAAAACGTCTTGTATCCCTATCTTCATGATGCAAAGTAAGCATATACTTATCTAATGCAAAAAAATCATTATGTTTGGGAATAGGTTGCACCCATTATTTAAATTAAATGTCGAAAAGCATATTTCGTAAAAAATCAGTCTCGAAAATATTACATGATGTTGAATGCGGTTTCAGCGATAGCGAACACCCCGGTACTGCATCAACCCAGCTTAAAAAAGAATTAAACGTTAAAGATTTAACCCTCATGGGAATAGCCGCCGTAGTTGGCGCAGGTATTTTCAGCACCATTGGCGAAGCCTCATTTCATGGTGGGCCGGCCGTTTCTCTTTTGTTTATCGTTACCGCGATTACCTGCGGATTTTCGGCACTATGCTACGCCGAATTTGCTTCAAGAATACCTGTGGCCGGTAGCGCTTATACTTACGCTTATGCCTCCTTCGGCGAATTAATAGCCTGGATCATCGGATGGGATTTATTGATGGAATATGCCATTGGCAATATTGCCGTGGCTATATCCTGGAGCGAATACTTTGTAAACCTGCTTGAAGGTTTTAATATCCATTTGCCCAAATACCTTACTATGGATTATGTTTCGGCCCTAAGGGGACATGAAGCTGTAACCAGGCCGGGAGCGGTACTGGCAGACATTGCCGACAAGTTAAAAGCAGGCGCAATGGCCTGGGATAATGCGCCGGGCATAGGCAATTTTAAGCTGGTAGCTAATTTACCAGCCCTGGGTATCGTTTTTATTATCACCTACCTGGTTTACATTGGCATCCGCGAAACAAAAAAGGCAACCAATGCCATGGTGATCCTGAAGATACTGATTGTAATTGCCGTTATTGTTGTCGGCTTTTTTTACGTTACACCAGCCAACTGGCATCCGTTTATGCCTAATGGCTTTGGTGGCGTTATGAAGGGCGTATCCGGTGTATTTTTCGCTTATATCGGGTTTGATGCTATTTCGACCACGGCCGAAGAATGCGAAAAGCCACAACGCGACCTGCCGCGGGGAATGATTTATTCCCTCATCATTTGTACTGTTTTATACATCCTGATAGCACTGGTACTTACCGGTATGGTAAGCTATAAAGATTTGCAGGTAGGCGACCCGCTGGCTTTTGTATTTGCTAAAGTTGGCTTGCATAAAGTGAGTTACATAATATCTATAAGCGCAGTAATTGCAACAGCAAGCGTACTATTGATTTTCCAGTTGGGCCAGCCCCGCATCTGGATGAGCATGAGCCGCGATGGCTTATTGCCAAAGGCGTTTTCCCGCATACACCCTAAATATCATACTCCCGCCTTTGCAACTATCATTACAGGTTTTGTAGTTGCCATACCAGCATTATTTATGAACCTTACCGAGGTTACCGATTTAACAAGCATAGGTACCTTATTTGCATTTGTATTGGTATGCGGCGGCGTATTGCTATTGCCTCGTGAAGAAGCGGTAAAAGGCAAATTTCACCTGCCTTATGTTAATGGAAAATATATTATACCGACCATAACGCTGATCATTTTAGGGTCGATAGTTTACTTTAAACCCGCCCCACAGGTTGAAATGATGCAATTTAAGAAACTAAGAGAAAAACCGGCCATTATCGACAGCCTTAATGCAGGCGAAATACAAGCAGTATATGCATCTGTTGTTAAACTCAACGCCGGTACCCCAACTCTTACTGATTCTACCACGCAAAAAAAATATTTCAAAGATCTTGAAGAAGATAGGTTTAACAGTGCGTTACGCGTAACACCTATCAGTGAGTTTAAAAAATACCACCTCGGTTTTGATGGATTCCTGTACAATTTCCCTAATTACCTGTTCTTTATTCTCATTATTATAATTGCTATATATAGTTTCCTAAAAAACTTCTCGCTGATACCCGTTTTAGGACTCATGAGCTGCTTTTATCTCATGACCGAGCTTGGCTATACCAACTGGCTCCGGTTCCTGATATGGCTGGTAATAGGCCTGGTTATTTACTTTACCTACAGCTACAAAAACAGTGTATTAGGCAGGGAGGTTAAAACTGCCTAATCAATAACGTTATGTGGATATGCCCCATTTGTAGCCGCGAATTTGGAAATAGCAACCAGGTACACTCCTGTCGCGAACGTAATCTGGGCGACTTTTTGAATGGTAAATCCGCCCACACAGTTGAGTTGTTTGATCACCTGGTTGAGGAGTTTTTGGCCATGGCACCCATAAAGGTTTACCCTACCAAAAGCATGATAGCATTTGGCCTGCGTACCAATTTTGTCTACGTTACCCAATTAGGCAAAAACTTTATTGATGTAGTTTTTCCGTTTGATGAGATTTATGCCGATAATCTCTGCTTCAGCAAAATTAAAACGGTGCCCGGTACTAACCAGCACAATCATTATTTCAGGATGTATTTGAAGGAGGATATTAATGACGAAGTGAGGGAGTATATGCACCTCGCAATGGAGAACGGGAAATAGCACCTGTTATCTTAAGGCTATCGACTATGTTTATCATTTTACAAATCGTAAACAGGCAACGTATTTACTGTTAATGACCTGTACCCCTGGGCTTTTTCTTCCCCACAATCCATTTCTGCAACTTCCACGTAATAAAAGCCGAACCTGCTCCAACAATCGCCCCGCCCAAAACATCGCTTGGGTAATGCACGCCCAGGTACATGCGCGAGTAGCCAACCGCGCCGGCATATAAAAACGAAGGTGCAATAACATACCACTTAGGAATGGCCAAACTTAATGAGGTGGCTGTTGAAAAAGCGAAAGATGTATGTCCTGATGGAAATGCAGCGTCTGTTGGGTACTCCTTTGCATATATCACATCGGGATGAGAAACAAATGGCCTTTGCCGGTCAAATATATTTTTAATTGCATATGTTACGGTCCCGGCGACAACAAGGGAGGCCGCTGTTTGCAAGCCGCTTATTTTAAGGTTATCATCATGGTTGATGAAACCTGCAACGACTAAGCTTACCGGTGCGGCTACGTTCACGATAATAGCTTTATGGCTTATAAATTTCCACTTACTATCAGCTCCGGTTGGCGGCCCGTTAATACTTTTAAGCAGGTTAAGATCGGCGCCCTGGGCAAATAAGCCGGTTACAAAAAGCAGGGCCAATAAGGTTAATTGTATTTTTTTATTCACAAATGTTAAATCGGGAGCGTAAATATGCAAAAACAATCTGTAGTAATTTTGGATTATTTATAGTGTCTCAGTTTGAAAATAAATACCCGGTTCAACCTTTCTAAAAAGATGAGAAATCATTGATCTGCTATTGCGCCGCATTTTGTGCTACTTCCCGCCAGACTTGCGAATATCTTTCGCCTTATTAAAAGTTGCTAAACAACTATCCAGCGGTTGACCTTGTTTATAAATGCCGTCGCAGAAAACTTCGCAAGCCGCAGGATTTTTGCTGGAAGCACATTGATTTCTGCATTCAGCTTCAGAGTTGCCCGGTATGATCTCAAATAAATAAGAAGTACCGACAATGATAAAAGCCAGGACTGCAAAGGAACCTCCAAAAAACAGGATCCGAAGGCGTTTACCCAAGGGCCTTTTTAACACATGAGGTTCTGTTTTGAGCTGCTTAAATGGCAAAATATATTTTAAACGGTCATAATCCCAAATTAATAAAAACAAGCTTGCCAATAGCATTATCGTAACGGCCCTGGTACCATCAAATCGTGTGGCATAAGTCAGCACACAAATATTAACGATGAAGGAAAAATACATCAGCGCACCAAGCAGGGATGTTCTCGGTATCAGTAATAATATAGCTGTTATGATTTGAACAACCCCAATAAAGGTATAGTAATATCCTGTGATATGTAAGGCATCGAAGTAATGTCCTAAAGGGTTATTGGACGGCAGTCCGGCGGCAAAACGTTCACCCATGATTTTTACGAAGCCTGCAGGAATAAAGCTCGCGGCTAAGGCGATGCGGCAAAAAATAGCAAACCGTTTAAACCACTTGTCAGCCTTTGCCTCATAGTAAAGTTCTTCCATTCTATTCATAACTGCATATTAAATAATGTAAGACCAAATCATTTTTGGGTGGATTTACTTCAAAATAACAAATAATAGAATATGCCGGTCCTGTTAAAATTCATGCTTTTTTTCGGGTGATTATTTTACCAAGGAGATAATAAAGAACTAATGCAATGGCAGTCCAGTATAAAGCAAACGCGAAAACCAAAATTGGGGGTACTGGATCCGGCTCTTTAAATAAAGGCGACAAGGGCCCCACCAAAACAATTTTGATCGGATATAAAATCGAGGATAAGGTACTCTTCCAGGCCGTTGACGATCCGGCTCCCGGGAACCACTCGCCATTTACGGGAAAGAGCCGGATTTCGGGTCCCAAAAGTGAATTAGAGATAAATTGAAAAGCAAACGCCGAAACGAGGAAGAGCATAACGAATTTTGTTCTTGAAATCTTCATTCTATTGGGCTTTTTATTTTTAAAAAGTACTTTTAGATACAAAGCTAATAAAGTCACTCATATATCAAATTATTTTAAGAAAATTTAAAACTGAGACGCTGCCGATTATTTGCCTGCTCCCCCGCGTTCTTCAGAGCCCTGGTATAAAAAAAGACCTTCGGTAACCGAAGGTCCTTTTTTATACATATTCCTTTAGTACTTTTTTAATTTACCCTGTGTATCTCTATAGCATCAGGTATCGATAGCATCAAAGGCACTTTTTCAACCGTAACAAAGCTCAAATCAAGGCCAAAGCCGCGCTCTTCCGAAAGGCTTAAATGCTTCAGATAAACATAAAAATCCATAATAAAGCGCTCATAAAACGACAGGCTATGCGAGCGGGAGAAAATCTTCTCAATCACCACAAACCTAAAATCGCCAACAATTTTGTGCTTATTCAACGATGTGTAATGACTGGTTATATCAACTTCGCCTTTTTTCACCAGGTCTTCAACCACTTTACGGAACAGCAGGTTAATTTGCTGCTCAACCCTAAAGCCCAGTTTAAAATCGATACGGATCAGTTTATTAGGGATCAAAAAGTCAACTTCGTACTCGCGTTTGTAAGGCTCGTCTACCACATCAACGTGAACCAGCCAGTATACATCTGCCCGTTTAGGTTGCTTTTGTAAAATTGAGTAAACTATTTTCGATTCAATTTCGGAGTTAAAGTTAGCGCTTGTTAAATACACCAGTTGCGATGCATATTTAGGCACGCTTTCATCGGCACTCAGTTCGTTAATGATGTTGTAATAATCATCAATTCCAACAAATTTAACATAACGGTTCCTGATCTTACGGGCAGTATGCCATGTCCACATCACTGTAAACAATACAAAGCCTATCGAAAGCGTAAACCACCCGCCATGCAAAAATTTAACCAGGTTTCCTGTCAGGAATGTACCTTCAATAACCAGGTATACAGCCAAAAAGGTATTGATAATATAGTTGGGTACCTTTTTACGTTTCAGGAACTTTGATACCAGTATGGTAGTCATCAACATGGCCACCGTAATACTTAAACCGTACGCTGCCTCCATTTTATCAGAGTGGCGGAATATCAATACCACCCCTAAGCAGCCGGCCCAAAGCAGCCAGTTAACACTGGGCACATATAGCTGGCCCTTTTGTTCAGATGGATAATTTATTTTCACTTTAGGCCAAAGGTTAAGCCTTACGGCCTCTGCAATCAGCGTGAACGATCCTGATATCAGCGCCTGGCTGGCAATGATAGCCGCTACCGTAGCAATACCGATACCGAATATTAAAAACCACTCGGGCATTATTTTGTAAAAAGGGTTATTGACGTTCAGGTTTATTATCGAGCCGTTTCTTTCCAATAACCAAACTGCCTGCCCAAGATAGTTCAGTATCAAACAGGCTTTAACATAAATCCAGCTGATGCGGATATTCGATTTACCGCAATGCCCCAGGTCGGAGTATAAAGCCTCGGCACCCGTAGTACATAAAAACACGGCACCCAATATAATAAAGGCATTGTGACTGCCGGCAGAACTCAATAGCTCATAAGCGTAATACGGATTTAATGCCCTAATGATGCCAGGCGAGTGAACGATGTAAGAAATACCCAGCACCCCCATCATGGTAAACCAGATGAACATAATTGGCCCAAATGCCTTACCAACCAGCGATGTACCAAACTGCTGTATAATAAACAGCCCTGTAATGATGGCTATAACAATTTTTACAGTTGGTAAATTTGGATAATAGGTTTGTAAACCCTCAATAGCCGATGAAATGGTAATGGGTGGGGTAATAATACCATCAGCAAGCAGCGCGCAGCCGCCTATCACCGCAGGCACTATAAGCCACTTTGCTTTACGGCGTACCAATGAGAACAGCGAGAAAATGCCGCCTTCGCCCTTGTTATCTGCACGTAACGTTATTATTACGTATTTAAGCGTGGTTTGCAGCGTTAAAGTCCAAAAAATTAAGGAAACCCCTCCCAGTATTAATGTTTCTGAAATGTGGTTGGTGCCAACAATGGCTTTGAATACGTATAATGGCGAAGTACCAATATCACCGTAAATTATTCCTAAACTGATGAGCAGGCCAGCTGCCGACAGTTTTTGCAGATCTTTATGATTTGACACTATGTGTTAGTTTGAGATGGCAAAAATATTAATTTTTTACATTTCAAAGTCAAATTATTAAGAGTTGATGAAGAATTAGGAAGTTTTTTATAAATAACGTAAAATTCACAGGCAATTCGCCAAAATTATTGAAGTAATTGAAGGCCAATGACATGTATTGATATAAATAATAAAAAAGTAAGTAAATAAGCCGTCTTTTGGTTAGCTTTAATAAATGTAAAAAAAACAATAATTCAATCAAACATAAATTAGCATTAAACGTATAACCAATTAATCAGTCTATACTTGTAAAAACAGCCCTCATTGTTAAATTTTGTTAAAAACATTAACAAAAACGTCAATTTCTTAGGCCGTGAGGGCATTATTTATACTTTTGTACGGAAACTTAATAATGAGGCGAAAAATTACTTACCCTTTTACTTACA
>Ga0307515_10000377_pt1 | contig 109082 bp, 98 predicted proteins | sample 17_EM_MG_FD_194513 | JGI IMG/M metagenome (GOLD analysis project Ga0307515, IMG submission 194513) | Populus trichocarpa ectomycorrhiza microbial communities from riparian zone in the Pacific Northwest, United States - 17_EM | ecosystem: Host-associated > Plants > Roots > Unclassified | place...
GCGCGGATTTTCATTGAGACTTTTTGTGCTACCCCACACGAAAGCGTCGACGGCATCTGATAGTGGCGTCCAGATTTCCAACTTGCCAGTATCGTTGTTGAGAATGCCCGTTGATTGGCCCCAATAGCGTATACCCTCGCTGTCGGTTCCGGACCCCATGAAAATCTTCAGGGTTTCACCGGGATCGAGGGTCTCGCCTTTGCGGAAAACATAGTCAGAGCTGTCGTCCTTGAGGCGCCAATCCTTGAGATCGACAGTTTCGGCACCCGCATTGCGGATGATGATCCATTCGCCGTTCGGATTTGTCGCGTCGTCTGCTCCAGGCGCATTGTACTGGACGTCATCAATGACGATCGACGACTCCGGGCCCTTAAAAATCGAATCCGGCCAAGCTTGGTAACCGCGAATATTCAAATACTCATCGCGCAGATAGATGACATCGTCTTCATTGTCCCAAAGCGGCTCCGACAATCCCAGATACTTTTTGAAGGCGGTGTCGGTCCCTGAGCCGGTGTAAATCCGGAACGATTCCCCGGAGTCGAGGACGGTGCCATCCGGAATCTCCGTCGTCGTTTCCTTACCGTTCTTGCGGAACGACCAGCCCGTCATGTCCAACTGACCGGGGCCGTTATTGGTGATCTGGACATATTCGTCGTTGAGGTTCAGATGGTCGTCGCCGCCGGCATCGAAGTTGACGAACATCGCGATTCCCGGCCAGGTCGAGGGGTCGCCGCCAGAAGCGCCCTCGGCCCACATGCCCTCGCCGGCGAGCCGTGCGCTTTCGCCCGCAGCAAAATAGTCAGCCCGATAGTCGGGCTCATACTCGTAGCTGACAGCGAGCCCCAAACCTTCTTCCAGCAGCACGGTCGCGACATTGACGCCATTGACGAACACGTGCCTCAGTGGACGACCATCCGAATTGGAGCCCTCATCGACGGCCTGCAGCGTCACATGGGTGCCAACGGGAATCAGCTCGGCAAGGCGATCTGAGGCGGCTTGCGCGAAGCTCTGCTCCACAGGGTATTTTTCATTGGTGTCCACGCCAGCGATGCGGATCCGGTCCAGCAGCCCGTCCGGAGGCGCATAGCCATTGTCCCACACGACGTCGAAAGTGTCGCCGTCTACGATGTGGGTTACAGTCGCACCCCAGGTAATCAGTTGATTAGTCATGGTGGGTCCTACGCTGGCCAATTGACCTAACTAGCCTATGCCTAATAAAGAATGCGTATATCAATATGGGTTTCTGTTTTAATTATTCGTTCCTTCCGACAGCTGACATTCCATTCTCGATGTAATTTGACAGCATTTCATAGGTTGAGCTTTAATGCTCTTAATCAGAGGTTAACGCCGTCCTACTGAATGTTAAAGAACAAGCAACGAACCAGCAACAACCTACACTAGGTTGCAGGCTCTGCACTTGCTCCGAAAGATGCCGCGGCAGAGTGGGCTGATGTCCTTCAACGACGCATCAGAAAAACGTCAGCAGGCGGAGCTTCTTGTTCTCAGGTTCATAGGCAAGTCCTGCGAGCAACCTGCACGTCCGCCAAGCTTTCCAATTCGAGCATGACGTTGAACTGGGCGACATTGTCGTCGGGCTGCACGGGCAGATCACAGATAGCTGGCGAGGAGTTTGCCGAAGATCCCGAAGGTAGAGGTGGTCGGAAGCGGTTGGCTTCTATGCTTCCTCCCTGTTCAAACCAGTCTGATCGTATTGCTGAGGTTTCATGAAACTGGCAGGCGGCCCCGCCAGCATCTTATCCCTCGATCTCCTCGCGCAGCATTTCCAGTTCCAGCCACTCCTCTTCCATCTTCGCGATCGAGGCGCGGAGTTTTTCCATCTCAGCGGCGAGTGTGGAGAAGCGTGCCGGGTTCTTGGCGAAAAGGTTGGGGTCGGCCATTTCCTTTTCGCGCTTGGCGATCTCGGTTTCGGCCTTCTGCATTTCCTTCGGCAGGTTTTCGAGCGCGAATTTCTGCTTGAAGGACAGCTTTCCCTTTGCAGCCTTCGGCGCAGCGGACGAGCCGCCGGTGTCGGATGATCTGGCTTTCTCTGCCTTGTCGGCCCGCTTCTTTTCGTCGGCCATGCCCTTGCGCTGCGCCATCATGTCGGAATAGCCGCCGGCATATTCGATCCAGCGGCCATCGGGCGCGTCCGGGTTGGCCGGGGCGATGGTCGAGGTGACGGTGCGGTCGAGGAAGTCACGGTCGTGGCTGACGAGGATGACCGTGCCGGAAAAGCCGGCGACGATTTCCTGAAGCAGATCCAGCGTTTCGATGTCGAGGTCGTTGGTCGGTTCGTCGAGGATCAGCAGATTGGTCGGGCGCGACAGGATACGGGCCAGCATCAGCCGGGCGCGCTCGCCGCCGGACAGGTTCCTGATCGGTGTGCGGGCCTGCTCGGGCTGGAACAGGAATTCCTTCATATAGCCGGTGACGTGGCGCTGCTCGCCGTTGACCAGCAGGTTTTCGCCGCGGCCGTCGGTCAGATAGTGGGCGAGCGTATCCTCGAGGTTCAGGTCCTCGCGGCGCTGGTCAAGCGTGGCGATCTCCAGATTGGTGCCGAGCTTCACCGTGCCGTCGTCCGGCTCGATCTGGCCGGTCAGCATCTTCAGGAGCGTCGTCTTGCCGGCACCGTTCGGGCCGACGAGGCCGATGCAGTCGCCGCGATGCACGCGGATCGAAAACGGGGCAACGATGGTGCGGTCGCCATAGGCCTTGGTGATCTTTTCGGCTTCGATGACCAGCTTGCCGGAATCACGCGCATCGGAGACGGTGGCCTGCACCGAACCCTGCGGGCCGTTGTGGCCGCGGTGTTTGGCGCGAAGGTCCTGAAGCGCGCCCAGCCGGCGCATGTTGCGCTTGCGTCTGGCGGTGACGCCATAGCGCAGCCAGTGTTCCTCGCGTTCGATCTCCTTGCCGAGCTTGTGCTGCTCGATTTCTTCCTCTTCCAGCACCTTGTCGCGCCAGGCCTCGAAGAAGGCAAAACCCTGGTTGAGCCGGCGCGACTGGCCGCGATCGAGCCAGACGGTGGCATTGGAAACCTTTTCGAGGAAGCGACGGTCATGGGAGATGACCACGAGCGCCGAGCGGCTCTTGATCAACTCGCCTTCGAGCCATTCGATGGTCGGCAGGTCGAGATGGTTGGTCGGCTCGTCCAGCAAAAGGATGTCCGGCTCCGGCGCCATGACGCGGGCAAGGGCCGCACGCCGGGCTTCTCCGCCGGACAGTTGCGCCGGATCTTCCTCGCCGCTCAGGCCCAGATGTTCGAGCAGATAGGCGACACGGTACGGATCGTCGCTCGGCCCGAGACCGGCTTCGGCATAGGCAAGCACCGTATCGTAACCCTCGAAATCAGGAGCCTGATGCAGGTAGCGGATCGTCGTCGAGGGATGGCGGAAGATTTCGCCCGTCTGCGGCTCGGCAAGGCCTGCCGCCATCTTCATCAGGGTCGATTTGCCGGAGCCGTTGCGGCCGACCAGGCAGATGCGGTCGCCGGGTTCCACCTGCAGGTTGGCGCCGGCCAGCAGCGGCGTGCCGCCGAAGGATAGAAAGATATCATCGAGTTTCAAAATGGGTGGTGCCAAGATCAGGCTCCCGAAAGGTCATATGGGCGAGCAAGGATGATTGCCCTGCCGGAGGAAAGGGAGAACCGGACGGTGCCTTCGGCGACATTGGAGATCGTACGCGACGAACCGAACGGCAGATGGAAATCGGTGAGCGGGTAACGGGCATTGGTGATGGTCAGTCCCGTCAGCGTATCGAGCCCGAGAATCGAGAAAAGGCTACCCTTCGGCAGGTCTATGGTGCGGCTGCCGGGCAGCAGCGGATAGGCTTCTTCGTCACCGGAAGTCAGAAGCACATCGATGCCATCTTCGGCGAGCCTGACCGCATGCAAGAGGTGCATGAAGGCGTGGTCGCTGCGTTCGCCGCCGAGCGCGCCGGCCAGCAGCAGTTTTTTCGTGCCGTACTCCAGCGCTGCGCTGACGGCGATTTCGCCATCGGTTTCGTTCTTGGCGGGTGGATAGGGTTCGCGCTCTATATCGGGCCATTGCTCGATCAGCGCCTGCGGCGTCGAATCGAAATCGCCCATCCAGCGCTCTGGGGTCACGCCGAGGGTTTTTGCATGGCGCATGCCGCCGTCGGCTGCTATCACGCGCATTCCGTCGATATGCCGCCGCAGCCGTTCGGTCGGCGTCAGCTCGCCGCCCATCAGGATTGCAAAAGCCGGCTCTGTCATGGCGTCCCGTTCGTTCATGGCGCAAGGCCATAGCTTAAACAGGGGGATGAGGGGAAGAGGTTCGCGCCGAATTGCCGCTTTTGCCCTGATTGCGCGGGATCAGGCTTCCGGCTTTCCGGGCGGCGTTTGCGGCGCCTCTTTCTCGCGTGCCAGATAGACCTTCTCGAAGCCGGTGACGAAACGGTCGAAGAGACCGGAAAAGACGGCAACGTCCTCCTCCGGCCAATCGGCAAGGATGCTCTCGATGACACCGCGTTTAACCGCCTTCACCTCGAGCATCAACTGTCGTCCGAGATCGGTCATGACGACGATGATGCGGCGTGCATCGGTCTGCGAGGCTTCGCGCCGGAGTGCACCGCGTGCCACCATGTCTGCGACGATGCGGCTGGCCCGGGAAGGATCGATCATCATCAACTCGGCGATCGTGCCGACGGTCACTTCGCCCTCCGGCTCGCCGCGCGATACAGCATCAAGCACGTCGAGATGGGTAATTTCGAGATCCGGCGCGACATTCTTGATGGCGAGCCGCGCCATGACCCGACGGCCGATCAGCAGGCGCCAGCGCCCCATCGAGCGGCCGATCGCGGCACGGTTCGCCTCGGCTTCGTTAGCGTCTTCGGGCGGGGCGGTTTTCAAAGTTGCGTGTTCCATCCCACCACAATAGCAAAACGTCGCCCATTCAGAAAGATGGAATATGCCCTAAGCATAAATATGCCATTGACAGTTATATGCTAACGGCACATAATTTGGGAAACGCAATCGGATCACTCCCATGGACATGCAAACCACCCCGGCGCCGCTCGTTTCGAGCAAGGTGCTCCGTCTCACACTTTTCGGATTCCTGATGGCTGCGCTGTTCATGGCCACGCTCGACAACCAAATCGTCTCGACCGCCCTGCCGACAATCGTCGGAGAGTTCGGGCAGATGGAGCGTTTCGGCTGGATCGGCTCGTCCTATCTGCTTGCCACCTGCGCCGTGATGCCGCTCTACGGCAAGCTGGGCGATCTCTTCGGGCGAAAATATGTGATGATCACAGCCGTGACGATCTTCACGCTCGGTTCCATTGCATGCGGGCTGGCCACGTCGATGAACACGCTGATTGCAGCCCGTGTTTTCCAAGGGCTTGGCGGCGGCGGCATCATGGTCTCGATCTTCTCGATCAACGCCGATCTTTTCGAGCCGCGCGAAAGGGCGCGCTACCAAAGCTATTCCAGCCTGATGCTGATGGCGTCCGGTGCCATAGGCCCGGTTTTGGGCGGGACGATGAGCGACCTTTTCGGTTGGCGCTCGATCTTCCTGATCAACATCCCGGTCGGTGCCATCGTCCTTGCCGGCCTGTTCGTCTTCCTGCCCTATCGGCGCCCGACGCGGCAACCGAAGATCGACTATGCCGGGGCCCTGCTTCTGGCCGGGGCGGTGACCAGCATCGTGCTTCTGGCCGATGCTCCGGAACTGTTCGGGTCTCTGCTGTCGCCCGGTAGCCTTTCGGTCATGGCCGCGGGTCTCGCCTGCGCCGTCGTCTGGATTGTCGTCGAGCGGCGTGCACCGGAGCCGATCGTGCCGCTATCGCTGTTCGCCAATCCGTCCTTCAGCCTTTTCCTGATCATTTCGCTGGCGAGCGGCGCCATCGGTATCGGCATGGTCAATTATTTCGCCTTGTTCCTGCAGACCACCACCGGTCTTTCGCCATCTTCGGCCGGATTGCTGTTCATCATGCTGACCGGCGGCATCGTTTGTGGCTCGCTTGCCTCGGGTCGACTGATCTCGATCACCGGGCGCTACAAGCCGTTTTCCATCGCCAGCGCGGCGATGGCTGTCATCGCCATGCTGCTGTTCACGCAGGTTCATCCCGGCACGCCGCTTTTCCTGATTGCCGCGATCATGGGTTTTCACGGCATCGGGATCGGTCTTGGCCAGCAGGTGCCGGTGACAGGCGTGCAGAACATGGTGTCGCGGGGCGATGTCGGCGCTGCAACGGGCGCCATTACCTTGTCGCGCATGGGCGGCGCCTCGATTGCGATCTCGCTCTACGGCGCCACCATTGCTGCAGGTCTGGCGCGGCATGGCGGCGCCGTTGCAGGGGGCGAAGACATGGAAAAGCTCACTCCGGCCATGCTTTCCGCCCTGCCGGCCCCGGTACAACAGGCCGTCGCCGCCAGCTACACGGCCGCCTTTCATCCGCTGTTTCTGACGGCGGCTGGGATTGCAGCCATCGCACTGCTTGCGGCGGTGATGCTTAAGCCCGTCCGGTTGCCCTCCGCCGGAAGCTAGGAGCCGGGATCGACGATCGATACCGACGGGTTTCGATTGTCTGTCCGGAATGCGAAGCGTCAGAACCGCCTCTTGCCAAGCTCATGCACGACGTCTAAATCTCGTTCCGCTCTAACGGGGTGCCTTGATCCGAATATCGGAGGATAGGCTGAGAGGCGAAAGCCGACCCGCAGAACCTGATCCGGCTTGTACCGGCGGAGGGATTAGACGGCTCAATTCAGCGCCCTCTTCCCAATTTTGGATGTTTAAAGGAGGCGCCTGATGCGCAAGATACTTCTATCGATGATAGTGGCTGCGGCTACTTTTTCCCTCGCCAGCCCGGTGGCTGCGCAGGAAAAGACGCTCACTGTCTATACCTATGAGAGTTTCGTCAGTGAATGGGGGCCGGGGCCAAAGGTTGCGGAAGCCTTTGAAAAGGCATGCGCCTGCAAGGTCAACTATGTCGGCGTCGCCGACGGTGTCGAGTTGCTGACCCGCTTGAAGCTGGAAGGCGAAGCGACCAAGGCGGATATCGTTCTTGGCCTTGATACCAACCTCATCTCCGAAGCCAAGGCGACCGGCCTGTTTGCACCGCACGGTCTCGATGTCTCGGCCATTAAGGTTCCGGGCGATTTTTCCGACGATGTGTTCATTCCCTATGATTATGGCCACTTTGCCGTGATCTACGACACGCAGACGATCAAGACGCCGCCAGCCAGCCTCAAGGAACTTGTCGAAGGCGACCCGTCGCAGAAGATCGTCATCGAGGATCCGCGTACATCGACGCCCGGTCTCGGCGTGCTGCTCTGGGTGAAGTCGGTCTATGGAGACGAGGCAGGAGCCGCCTGGGCCAAGCTCAAGGACCGGATTCTGACGGTCACGCCCGGCTGGTCGGAAGCCTATGGCCTGTTCACGAAAGGCGAGGCGCCGATGGTGCTTTCCTATACGACGTCGCCGGCCTATCATATGGTTGCGGAAAACACGGATCGCTATCAGGCGGCCGCCTTTTCGGAAGGCCACTATATCCAGATAGAGGTAGCCGGCATGATCAAGACCGCCAAGGACCCGGCACTTGCCAGGCAGTTCATGGCCTTCGTAATCGGATCGCAATTCCAGACGATCATCCCGACGACCAACTGGATGATGCCGGTCGGCGCGCAGGACACGCCTCTGCCGGAGGCGTTCGGCAAGCTGGTGCAGCCGGCAAAGACATTCCTGATGCCGTCCGAGGAGGTCGCCTCCAACCGCAAGGCCTGGATTGACGAATGGCTGGCCGCCATGAGCAGGAACTGAGCCGCGGGTGGGGGGCCTCGAACGCAGATTGACGCTGGCCGCCGGGGCGTTCTGCCTCGTCGGCATCGTGCTATTCGTTGCATTGGCGGCCGTTGCGCTTGTTACATTCGATCAGCCCGGTGCGGGAACCACGGTGTCGTTCGATGCCTACATCTGGCGGGTCACGCGGTTCACGCTGCTGCAGGCGATCCTTTCGACCGGCCTGTCGGTGCTCTTCGCCATTCCCGTGGCGCGGGCTCTGGCGCGGCAGACCCGATTCCCCGGCCGCGTGTGGCTCATCCGGCTGATGGCGCTGCCGCTCGGACTGCCAGCGCTGGTGGCTGCGCTCGGCTTGATAGGCATCTGGGGCCGGCAGGGCATGCTCAACAGCGGCCTGTCATGGCTCGGCCTCGAGCAGCCGGTGAGTATTTACGGCCTTTCCGGCATTCTTCTGGCGCATGTCTTTTTCAATCTGCCACTGGCGGTCCGGCTGATGCTGACGGGCCTGGAGCGCATACCGGGGGAATATTGGCTTGTCGGTGCCAATCTCGGCATGCGGCCCTGGTCGATCTTCCGGTTCATCGAATGGCCGGTGATCCGCGGCCTGTTGCCGGGCATCGCCAGCCTGATCTTCATGCTGTGCGCCACCAGCTTCACGCTGGTCCTGACGCTGGGCGGCGGGCCGGCGGCAAGCACGATCGAGGTGGCGATCTACCAGGCACTGCGTTTCGACTTCGATCCGCCGCGCGCCATTGCGCTTTCGCTGCTGCAGATCGCCATCACCGGCCTACTTCTGCTTGCCCTGCGGTGGCTGGCGCCGCCGTCTGCGGATGGGCCCACCTCCGGCCGCCATGTGCGCCGCTTCGACGGCCGCAGGGGCCTGGGCCGGATCGCCGATTTTTCGGTGATCGGCCTTGCGTCTCTTTTTACCCTGCTGCCGCTCGGATCCGTCGTCGTTTCGGGCCTGATGTCGGATCTTTCAGGGCTCGTACAGGATCCGATGGTCCTGCGCGGGCTGGTCACGAGCCTCGTCATCGCGGTTTGCTCGGCGGTGCTGTGCGTCGGGGGGACGGCGGCGATGATCCGGGCGCGGCAGATGGCGCTTTCGCCGCGACGGCCGGGAGGTGCAGCGCGCGGGCTTGCCGCATCAGTGTCAGCCTCGACCTCGCTGGTCCTTCTCGTGCCGCCGGTGGTTCTCGGCTCCGGCTGGTTCCTGCTCCTGCGGCCTTTCGGCGACGTCAGCCGCTTTGCGCCCTTTCTGGTGATCACCATCAACGTGCTGATGGCATTGCCCTTCGTCTACCGGGTGCTCAAGCCGGCCATGGAAACGCATTGGGGGCGGACCGCCCGGCTTTCCTCGAGCCTCGGTCTTGGCGGCTGGAATCGCTGGCGCGCCATCGACTGGCCGGGTCTTCGCAAACCGATCCTGATGGCGACGTCGTTTGCTGCAGCCCTGTCGCTCGGTGATCTCGGTGCCGTTGCGCTTTTCGGTTCGCAGGATATGGTCACTCTACCCTGGCTGCTCTACGGGCGGATGGGCAGCTATCGCTCGACGGACGCGGCCGGACTGGCGCTGTTTCTCGGGCTGGTCTGCCTTGCCCTGACAATTTTCGGAACGGCCGCGCAAACACGTGAACGCGGGAATGAGGATATCGATGGCCGAGGCTGAAAGCATGGATCAGGCGATTGGCCTGCAGGGTGTCCATGTCCGCTATCCGAATGCGCATCTGCAGTTCGATTGCAGCATACGGCGTGGCGAGATCGCCGCAATCGTCGGCGTGTCCGGGTCGGGCAAGTCGACGCTGTTCAACGTCATTGCCGGGTTCGAAACACCGGATGACGGGCGGGTCGAGATTTTCGGCGAGGACGTGGCGAGTGTCGAGCCGTCCGAACGGCCGGTTTCGGTCATTTTCCAGGACCACAACCTCTTTTCCCATCTCGACGTCGCAACGAATATCGGATTGGGGATCAATCCGGCGCTTCGCCTCGGTGTCAAGGAGCGCGGCAAGATTGCCGCTTCGCTGATGCGCGTCGGCCTGGAAGGGTTTGGCCGACGCCTGCCGCCGACGCTTTCCGGCGGCGAGCGCCAGAGGGTGGCTCTGGCGCGCGCGCTCGTCCGGCGAAAACCTATCCTCCTGCTCGACGAACCCTTTGCAGCCCTTGATCCGGGTCTGCGTGCCGGGATGAGCCAGCTCCTGCTTGATCTGCACGAACAGGAGGGAAACACGATCCTGATCATCACCCATCACCCGGATGATCTGCGTCGGCTGGCTGACAGCGTGGTGTTTCTGGATGACGGCCGGATCGTCGCGCATCAGCCGACGGTCGAATTCCTGGCACGGCGCGATGACCCGGCAATCAACGCGTTTCTCGGCAATTGAACGCGCGGCCTCGCAAACTTCCTGCCTTTGCCACAATTTAACCGCTGGCCCGTGCGACGGCCCGAACTGCAATCGGCGCGTGGCAGCGGTTTCCCGCATCCGTTGCCGCGATACCACGCAGCAACTATTTCTATAGGTGTTGCTAGGCACGGGCGGCGGGAATGGGTTACAGCAGGACCATTGCAGAAACGCTTGCGGCGACTATGTATCGGGCTGTTATAAATACCGAATTTGCAGCTGTTCGCACGGTCGCGGATTCCTTGCGGGGCCGGCACGAAAGACGGGGAACGAGCTGAGGCATGAACAGGAAGACAGGCACAGATCGCGTGCTCACGGCCAGGCGCCTCGGCGTTTCGCTGCGTGCCGCCGCCGGATTGCTGACGGTGCTGTTGCTCTCTGCATGCCAGTCGGTGATCGAGCAGACCTATGAGCCGAGCGTTTCGCCCTCGCAGAATCCGCAGATCGTCGACGAAGTCCAGAAGAACGATCCGCGCGCACAGGTCGGTGCACGCGAACATCCGCGCATCGTTGCAAGTTATGGCGGCGAGTACAAGGATGCGAGGACCGAACGTCTGGTCGCGCGCATTGCTGGCGCGCTGACAGCAGTCTCGGAAAATCCGAACCAGTCCTATCGCATTACCATTCTCAATTCGCCCGCCATCAACGCCTTCGCGTTGCCGGGCGGCTATCTCTACGTGACGCGCGGTCTGCTGGCACTTGCCAACGATGCGTCGGAAGTCGCGGCCGTGCTGTCCCACGAAATGGCGCATGTGACGGCCAATCACGGCATCGAGCGGCAGCAGCGGGAAGAGGCGGAAGTGATCGCCAGCCGCGTCGTCTCCGAGGTTCTGTCGAGCGATCTTGCCGGCAAGCAGGCGCTCGCCCGCGGCAAGCTGCGCCTCGCCGCCTTCTCGCGCAATCAGGAACTGCAGGCCGACGTGATCGGCGTGAGGATGCTGGGAGAGGCGGGATATGATGCCTATGCCGCCGCGCGCTTCCTCGACTCGATGGCTGCATATAGCCGTTATTCTTCGGTCGATCCGGATTCGGACCAGAGTCTCGACTTCCTGTCCAGTCATCCGAACGCGCCGCAGCGCGTCGATCTGGCGCGTCGCCATGCGCGGGCCTTCGGGCCGGAAGGAGCGACGGGCGATCGCGGGCGCGACTATTATCTCGCCGGCATCGACGGACTTCTTTACGGCGACAGTCCGCAGGAGGGGTATGTCCGCGGACAGACATTCCTGCACGGCAAGCTCGGCATACGTTTTGACGTGCCGAACGGCTTTCAGATCGACAACAAGGCGGAAGCCGTGCTTGCGACCGGGCCTGGCGATATTGCCATCCGCTTCGACGGCGTCGCCGATCCCAAACGCCGCAGCCTGACGGAATATATTGCCAGCGGCTGGGTCACCGGCCTGCAGCCGGAAACCATCAGGCCGACGATGATCAATGGCCTGGAAGCGGCGACCGCGCGGGCTTCCGCCGATCGCTGGGACTTCGACGTCACGGTGATGCGTATCGATACCCAGATCTACCGTTTTCTCACCGCCGTTCCCAAAGGGTCTGCCGCACTGGAGCCGACGGCCAACGCGCTGCGTGCCTCGTTCCGCCGCATGACCGCGCAGGAGACGGCCGCGCTGAAGCCATTGCGCGTTCGCATCGTTACGGCAGGTCCGAGCGATACGCTGGCAACGCTATCGGCCCGCATGATGGGCACGGATCGCAAGCTCGATCTTTTCCGACTGATCAACGCCATGCAGGTCACCTCGACTGTCAAGCCAGGCGACAGGGTCAAGATCATCTCGGAATAGGCGATATTCTCGGAGCCGGCGGGCTTGCGGCCGTTAAGCGATCGACGTGTCGCACATCAACCAACGACAAAAGCCCGCCGGATGTCGGGCCTTGCAAGTTGTTTCCTGTTGCACCATTCCCGCTCAGTGCGCTGTTATTGCCAGCACCGGGGCCTGCGCGACGAGCGCGATCTTCAGCTTCTCCAGCGCCCGGGTCTCAATCTGGCGGACACGTTCCTTGGAGATTCCGAGATTGACGCCGAGTTCTTCCAGCGTTGCGCCCTCTTCCGAGAGGCGGCGGGCGCGGATGATTTTCATTTCACGCTCGTTCAACTGCTCAAGGGCGTTGCCCAGCCATTCGCGGCGCCGTTCCTGATCGATCATGTCGCTCACCTGTTCGTCAGGCAAGGGCGCGCTGCAGGCGAGCAGGTCCAGTTTTTCGCCGCCATCCGCATCTCCGCCGTTTGAAATAGGCGCCTGGAGCGAGGCATCGTTTCCGGAAAGCCGGGCGTCCATGGTCTGGACATCGGACAGGCTGACGCCGAGCGCCACGGCGATCTCTTCATGGATGGCCTGCGCAGTCAACTGCCTGTCACCCTGCGCGAGTTTGGCACGCAGCCTGCGCAGATTGAAGAACAACGCCTTCTGGGCAGAACTTGTGCCGCCGCGGACGATTGACCAGTTGCGCAGCACGTAATCCTGCATCGAGGCTCGGATCCACCACGTGGCATAGGTCGAGAAGCGAACTTCCCGGCTCGGCTCAAAACGAGCAGCAGCTTCGAGAAGGCCGATGTGGCCCTCCTGTATCAGATCACTCATGGAAAGGCCGAAATTCCGGAATTTCCCTGCCATCGAAATCACCAGGCGCATATGGGCCATGGCGATCCTGTTGCGCGCGTCCTGATCGTCATTGTCCTTCCAGGCCTGAGCCAGAGCCTGTTCCTCGTGGCGCTCCAGATAGGGGGCCGCCATGGCAATCTTGATCATGCGCCGGTCTGCAGAGAGGTTCTTCATGGGCTACTCCTGACAGGGCACCACTGTGCCGTTTGAGCGTTCGGTCGATCAGTCATCCCGCATTTCTGTGTCCGGCCGTTGACGCCTGGGAGATGCGCCCTACATTCTTGTTATGGACCTGAGCAGAGCGTGTAAGGGCCTGATGCAAAATTGGATCAAAGTCTTCGAGCCGGCGTGTCTGCTGCAAACGCACACACACCGGACTTTCAAAAACGCGTGAACCTGAAAAAGGTTCCGCGTTGCAGCCGCTGCTATTCGTTTTTCGTGAAATGCGACGTGTTGCGGCTCGGCCCGGTGCTGCGCCGGGATTTTCTGTGCGTGCCGGATTTTTCATGCTTGCCGCAAAAGTTAAAAAAGCGTTAACTTTTCCCCATGATCCCCAGCAGTCACCTGTGGGAAGACGAACATCGGTGGCTAAGCGGGATTCCTGTTGGTGCGGCATGAGTCTAGAGTTTCGCTATGAAAACACTGTCAATTGATGTTCGTCCGGGGGAGCAGAGAGACGCCTTCGCGATATCGGACGTTCACCGGGTATCCTGGCTTCAGGCCTATGCGGGCCTCATTCCGCACAAACCGTTGAACCAGATGGTCGACAGACGCAATGAAAGCTGGTGGCGCAAGGCAACGCGCGGGCCGGCCACGCTTCTGGTTGTCGATGTCGCTGGCGTGATTGCCGGTTATGCGACGCTTGGTCTCAACCGCGCCCGCGCCCTGCCGCAGGAGGGCGAAATCTACGAAATCTACCTGCGCCCGGAATATCAGGGGATTGGCCTCGGCCGCATTCTGTTCGGCGAAGCCAAAAGCCTTTTGCGATCGCTTGGCTGCAAGGGACTGGTTGTCTGGTGCCTCGAGGACAGCCACCATGCGGATCGATTCTTCCGTTCTGCCGGCGGACGGGATCTATGCGAGGGCATGGAGGATTTCGGCGAAAAGAACCTCAAGAAAATCGGCTATATCTGGGACTGATCAGTCCTGTTCGGGAAGCGTGCGTGATGGCTCGCCAGCTTTTGGTCCACGCAGGCCGTGATAGACAGGCTCATCCGCGCCACAGTCGAATCCGGGTGCGATGCCGTCGGCAATGCTCCGGGCGAGACTGTTGGAATTGACGTTGGCGAGCGCATCGATATAGCCAGCGACGCAGCTTTCCGGCGCGCCCGGTTGCGCCACGGTCGAGACCACAAGAACCTGCCCCTTGAGCGTCTCCGACGTCATGCCGGTGTCCGGATCCGGATTGTCGATAAACCAGCGCAGGATGGTGGCGATGGGCTTTCCGTTCTGGCCAAGCCTCCATTCAATCTTGTTTGCCGTGCGATTGAAATGACCGAAACTCTCGAATGCCCCGTCGAGATAGCGCTTGTCGACCGGACCAAACAGCGTGGAGAACCGCAGGTCGCCTTCACTGGCATAGACCGGATAGCTGGGCAGGCCCGGGCATTTGAAGGTAATGCTGAAATCCTCCTCGACGGAGAGCGTCTCGCAGGCCTTGTAGTCGAGATCCGTATAGGCGCTGTCATTGGCCAGCGCCATCTGGGCGACGGGGAGGGTCAGGCAGAAAACCGCCAGACAGGTTATGGCTCGGCGCATGGTGTGGCTCCCGTTGTCGAAGCTTCCTTCAATAGACTTGCTTCGGTCAAGCGCGTGTTTCGCAGGGAACCGGCCAATTTCGGCCGTGAAACGAAAGTGATGTTGCGTTGCCGCATGTTTCGCTTTATCGGATTTCCAGCATTTCATCGCTGATCTGGGAGACACCTATGCGTATCGACGCAATTTCCATCGGAAAAAATCCACCGGAAGATATCAACGTCATTGTCGAGGTGCCCGTCGGCGGTCATCCGATCAAGTATGAAATGGACAAGGAAGCCGGCACGCTGGTCGTCGACCGCTTTCTCTATACGCCGATGACCTATCCGGGCAATTACGGCTTCGTCCCGCACACGCTGTCCGACGATGGCGACCCAATCGACGTCCTGATCGCCTCCACCCGTCCGCTGGTTCCGGGCTGCGTCATCAATGTACGCCCGATCGGCGTGATGATGATGGAAGACAATTCCGGCAAGGACGAGAAGATCATCGCCGTTCCGAGCTATCACCTGACCAAGCGTTACGACAAGGTGAAGGACTACACCGACCTGCCGGAAATCACGCTGCAGCAGATCGAGCACTTCTTCGAGCATTACAAGGATCTGGAGCCTGGCAAGTGGGTCAAGATCTTCGGCTGGAAGGACGCCACCGTCGCCCAGCAGTTGATCGTCGAAGCGATCGAGCGCGCCAAGGCCGTCAAGAAGTAAGCCGCTCCATATCGGGGGCTGAAGAAAAGATACCACAAGCAAACACCTCCGGATCGATCGATCCGGAGGTGTTTTTGTTTCACGCTCTTGCCGAAGCCTCCCCGCCGCATATTTCTAGCGAAAAGGCCTTGAAGGGTCAGTTGATGCCGAGCAGCGCCGGTGCGATCGTCGTGTTCAGGAAGAGTTGCAGGAAATACAGGATGACCAGAACCACCAGCGGCGAGAGATCGACACCCCCCATGTTCGGAAGGATGCGCCGGATCGGGCCATAAAGCGGCTCGGTCAGCTGATACAACGAGCGTCCGATCATGTTGATCGCCTGGTTGTTCACGTTGATCACGTTGAAGGCATAGAGCCATGAGAAGATGGCCGATGCGATGATCAGGAACCATGCGATGTTGATGATGAAGTTCAGTGTGCCAATGACAGCAATCATGCCAGTCTCCAATTCGTTGTTGACAGACATGTAGACATTGACGCGTAAACCGGCAAGTCCGTGCGGTGCGCCGGTCGAAACATGTTTAATGGGCCTGCCCGGCTTTGCTTTGCCCCAGAATGAAAGAGACTGACGCATGTCCCCCCTTCAAGGCGCAGACCGGTTTGCGGCTTTCCGCCATGTTTCCTATACGCGCTTCTTCTTTGCCCGGTTCCTGGCGTCCTTCGCGATCCAGATCGTCAGCGTTTCGGTCGGCTGGCAGATGTACGAGCAGACGCAGAATACGCTTTATCTCGGCCTGATCGGCCTCTTCCAGTTCCTGCCCTCGCTGGTTCTCATGCTGGTGACAGGCTCCGTCGCTGACCGCTATAACCGCCGCGCGATCGTCGCGATCTGCATGGTCATCAGCGCATTCTGCGCCGCGGCGCTGCTGGCGCTGACGGTAGCCGACGCGTTTTCACCCTGGCCGGTCTTTGGCATCCTGATCGTCTTCGGTATCGAGCGCGCCTTCATGGCGCCGGCGGTCCAGTCTCTCGCCCCTAACCTCGTCCCGCCGCAGGATCTGTCGAATGCCGTTGCCTGGAATTCCTCGTCCTGGCAGACGGCTGCCATCATCGGCCCGGTTGCCGGTGGCCTGCTTTATGGGGTGAGTGCGATTTTCGCCTATTCGCTGGCGCTCGGCTTTCTGGTGTTGTCATCCATTCTCGTTCTGATGATCGAAAAGCCGGTCCAGCGGACCTTGCGCGAGGCGACCAGTTGGTCCTCCATCCTGGCCGGCTTTCGGTTCATCCGCTCGGAAAAGGTCGTGCTCGGGGCGATTTCGCTCGATCTTTTTGCCGTCCTGCTCGGCGGCGCCGTTGCACTGATGCCGGTGTTCGCCAGCGAAATCCTGGTGCTGGGGCCGCTCGGGCTCGGGCTTCTGCGCGCCGCGCCGGGCATCGGCGCCATCGTCGTCGCCATCGTGCTGGCCACTTATCCCATTCGTCATCGCGCCGGTGTGCTGATGTTCACGGGTGTGGCTCTGTTCGGCGTGGGAACGGTGATCTTCGGTCTGTCGCAGCTTGTCTGGCTGTCGATCGCCGCCCTGATGCTGATGGGCGCTGCCGACATGATCTCGGTCTATGTCCGCGAAACATTGATCGCGCTCTGGACCCCGGATGCGGTGCGGGGACGCGTCAATGCGGTCAACATGGTCTTTGTGGGTGCCTCGAACGAGCTTGGGGAGTTTCGTGCCGGAACGATGGCACACCTGATCGGTGCGGTGCCGGCCGTGGTGATCGGCGGTGTCGGTACGTTGGTCGTTTCGATCGTCTGGGCGCTGGGTTTCCCGCAACTGCGCAGGATCGATTCGCTCGATGCGCCTGCCCATGTTGTCGAACGTCCGGAAGCGGCGGACCCGACAGCGGTCCTCTGACGGGTCAACACAACGTCAGAGGTGCGTTTTCTCGTCCTTGCGCTGGAAGATCAGCGACAGGAAATTATCCATCCAAGCGCGCAGCGGACCGTCATGCTGCAGGCGGCCATCGAGATGGGCCTTACCCATCTGGGCGCCCGGGAGCTCGAACCGGTGCGCGCCATGCACGACCCAGCGGTGCATCATCGCGCGGGTCAGTTCGCCATGGAACTGGATGCCCCAGGCGTTGTCGCCATACCGGAAGGCCTGGTTCGGATAATGTTGGCTCGAAGCCAGCAAGTCTGCGCCATGAGGCAGGTCGAACCCCTCGCGGTGGAACTGATAGACCATGTCCGGCCAGTCGAGCAGGGCGCGTCCCTTGTCCGTCGCCCGTAGCGGATACCAGCCGATTTCTGTGAACCCCTCATCGTGGGGTGCTACGATCCCGCCGAGATGGCGAACCAGCATCTGGGCACCGAGACAGATGCCGAGGAAAGGGCGGTTTTCGGACAGCGGAACGGCCAGCCAGTCGATTTCGCGGCGAACATAGTCATCATCGTCATTGGCGCTCATCGGGCCGCCGAAAACCACGGCGCCGGAATGGCCGTCGAGGGTCGAGGGCAGCGGATCGCCCAGGACCGGACGCCGGATGTCGAGGTTGAGGCCTTTCTCGAGAAGCAACTGCCCGACACGGCCAGGGCTCGATCTTTCCTGATGCAGGACGATGAGGACCGGCCTTTTGGTGTCGCGATGGTCGAAAAGCATGTCGCCTTACGTTTCCTGTTGTGCCCCGGTCTCCTCCACCACATCGAGCTTTGCCGCCACCTCCTGGCGCTTGATGATTCGGTCGCGTCCCGAAACGCCCAGGAGATCGGCAATGCGCCAGATCACATGATCCTCCATCTCGCTGCGTTTTCCGTCCGCATAGACAATCTCCCACAACATGCCGACGAGGTCGATCCGCTGGTCCTCGGAAAAGTGCCGCTTGATGTCGGATGTGAAACGGAAGAAATCGATGGCTTGGCTTTCTGCGGTCTCGCCGGCGGCGATCAGCGCGTTGAGGGTCGCATCGTCGAGCTGGTAATGATCCTTGATCATGCCCCGCACCTTCCTGCGTTCCGATTCCAGCGTTTCGCCGTCCGCATCCATGACCTGGATGCAGAGCGCCATCACGGCAATGCGCGGGTCGCCGGCCTCGATCACGGTTGGCGATGTTGCCTCGGTCAGGCTTTCGAGAAAAGTGCGAAATCGTTCAAACATGCTGATCCAAAAAAACGGAGGCGGAAAATCTAGAACAGGCGGAATGTCGTCTTTTCAGGCGGCTTTTCCTTTCGCACGCCCGGATCGTCGGGCGCATGTCCGAAAAAGGGTTCAGTCACCGCAGCTTCCGGCTTCTTGCGCTCTCCCACCGCATCGGTGACGATCGTTTCCGGTGATTTTTCAGTATCCGGAACGGTTTCGACCTTCACTGCCGGCTGTTCGACAACAGTAACGGTCACGGGCTGCGGATCCGGCAGCTTGACAACCTCGACGACCGGCACTTTCACCGGTGCCTCCTCGATCGTGTCTTCGACCCGCGCCGGAGCAACGGAAACCGGCGGCAGTGCCCGGATGGCGGCATCAATGCTGCTCAGCGTGCCCTCTTCCACAGGGCCTGAGAGCTGGCTGACGGGCGCCTTCCACTCGAAGGCATCAAGCCGGCCGCTGACGGGCGACACAGCGAGCCAGTCCGTCGATGTCACGCCGTCTGCCGTCCAGGCCGGATCGCGCGGGCTCTTCAGGGCCTGGTTCATCCAGTGGCGGATACGGCCATCGTCCCCGGTATCGGCTTCTTCGATATCCGCAAGCAGAAGGAAGACGCTTTCGCTCGGTGCGAGCCTTGCAGCGGCCTCGGCCTTGCTGCGGGCAAGCGAAAGTTCGCGGGCTTCCAGCGCCGCCTCGGCGACGGTGGCCAGCGCCACGGCATTGTTCGGCTTTAGCGCTTCGAGCTTGCTCGCACGCTTCAGGCGGTCGAGCGCGGTATCGCCGTTGCGGGCCCGCACGTAAAGCCTTGCCACATCAGGCTGCGGCTCCTGTCGCCATAGCTTTTCCAGGATTGATGCGCCCTTGCGCAGGTTGTCCTCCCGAAACAAGGCCTTCGCTGCAATCAGGCCGGCGGGCACCAGCGTTTCAGACAGTTTCAGTGCTGCGGTCGCATCATCCCGCGCGCCCTTCGGATCGGATTCCAGTTTTTCGGAAGCACGGGCTGTCAACAGCACAGCCTTCTTGCGGTCGGCCTCCTTGCGGTCCAGCACATGGGCCGCGCGGCTCTGGTCGATTAGCCGGATCGCCTCGTCCCACTGGCCGGTCTGGGCCCGGTAGTCGAGCGCCGCCAGCGTTGCCCAGGGAAGGTGCGGGGCCTTGTCGGCGGCGCGCTCGGCATATTGCCGGGCGGCCTCATTGGCTCCCAGCCGCTTGGCTTCGAGATAAAGCCCGCGCAAGCCAAGTTCGCGGGTTTCCGGATCGTCGGCCATCAGCTCGAATTTCTTGCGGGCATCGTCATACTTGCCATCGATCAGTGCCGTTTGCGCCTCCAGAAGGTGGATCAGGGGCTCCTGGTCGGCGCTGAGCAGGCCTTTCGTCCGGGCCGTCATCTTGCGGGCCAGATTGGCATCACCCGCACCGGCGGCAATCAGGCCAGTCGACAGCGACTGGTAGCCACGGTCGCGCTTGCGGGCCCGGAAATACCGCGAGATCGAATGCGGCGAAAGCCAGACGACGCGGATAATCCAGATGGTGATGAGGACTGCAGCGATCAGCGAGGCGAGCAGCGTTGCCGCCACCATCAGGCTCATCTCGATGCGTTGTCCCTGCCATATCAGCGAGAGTTCGCCCGGACGATCGGCAAGCCAGGAGAAACCCGCGCCGAGCGCCAGGATGATGAGGATGAAAAACAGGATACGGATCATCAAATTCTTTCCTCAGCCCTGATTGGTCATCGCGCCGGCGACGGCGCCGTCAATCAGCCCCTCGACGCGGATACGCTGGTCGAGCTTCGTCTTGAACTCCGAGCCAGCCGTCTTGGCTTCTTCCGGCAGCGCCTGCCATTCGAGGCTGGCACCCTTGAAGTCGCCATTGGTCAGCTTGTTCTCGATCCGCGCCACGACGGCGGCCGGGCCTTCGCCCTCGACGCTGCCGACCGGGCGAACCCGGATGGCGGAGGATGCGCTGTCGATCAGCCGGGAGACGATACCCTGGTTCGGATCCTTGAATGCGGTCGCCTCGAGCATAGCATCGGCGACTTCAGGGAAATCACGCACCATGTCCGCACGTGAGGCAACGCCGGTTGTGGCATCCCCGGCAAGACCCGTTACCGCCGGATCGTTGGCCGCAATGCTCTTCAGGGCGTCGAGTTCGGCGAGGAACGGCCCACCGCGATCGATTGCAGTCTTCAGTGCCGTCACGGCAACGGCGCGGGCCAGCTGCACGTCGCTCGCCGGTTCGTCGATCTTCTTTTCCGCAGCTTCGATGCGGGTCGACAGCTCGGTTTTTGCCGTCTCTGTTGAGGCCTGCGCGTCCGCGAGCCCGGACTTCAGGGCGGCCAGTTCACTGGTCAGATTGCTGATGCTGGCTTCCAGCCCCGATAGGTCGGCTGACGTGCCGTTGCCGGTTTCCGTGGCTGTCTTTTCGAGGGCGGCAAGCCGCGTTTCGATGGGCGCAAGATCAACCGGGGGCGACGTTTGCGGGGTCGAGGCCAGTTGAGCCTTCAGAGCCTCCATGTCAGCAGCCAGCGTCTGGCTGACATTGCTGCCTGTGTTGGGGGTGAGCGATGGCAGAATGCCCGCATATTGCAGGCCGCCTGCGCCAACAAGCGTAATCAAACCGCCGACGATACCGGCCGCCAGAGCGCCGGCATTCGATGCGGGTTTTGCCGGGCTGCCTGCATTCTGCTCCGGCTCTTCGACACGGGCAGGCTCTTCCGCAAAGGCCGCAGAGGCGGATTCAGCCCTCGCATCACTGTCCCTGTTCTCGATGTCTTCCGGTGCCTCGGCCGCCGGAGCATCCTCGGCCACGGTTTCCGCCGTGGCGACAGGTTCTTCCGCCGGCGCCTCGTGAACGGTCGTGCTATCGGTCTGATCCGAGGCCGGGCTGTTGGCTTCCAGCTCGATCGTCAATGGCTCCTGCTCGGCTTTCGAACGGCGCGGCGGGGTTTCGGGTACCATGATCATCTCTTCCCGTTGAATTGCATTGCATAAATTCGAAGTACATCCCTAAACCTAGACACGCCGGTCGCCTAGGGAAAGCCCCTTGGCTGCGATTAGGCGCAAAACCTTTTTAGAGAAGCCTTAACAGGCTGTCTTCATCCGGTGTGGCAGCAACCGCGACATTGCGTATCGTGGACGGCAGAATGCGGGCAATGACGGGGCTGAGGCAGAGATAACGCAGGTCGGCCAGGTGGCTTGCGGAAGGCAGATTGAAAAATCGATGGGCCGTCTCGCTCGAATAAAACAGCACGGCATCAGGCGCCGTCTCGGCCAGAATCGATTTCAGCCGCGGTTCGGCGTTGTTCAACGGCACCATGCGATAGATTTCAACGGTCCTGAAATGAATTGTGCCGCGATGAAGGCCGGCCTCGAAGTCCGGCGCACGTGGCGCGCCAGCGAGGTAGAGGATCCGGGGTTTCTGATCTGCGGTAAGTTCCCTTGCAATTCGCTCTCCAAGGCCCTCGCCGGTACCCGGGCCTGTGATGACCTTGCGAAAACCCAGCAGGCCCGCCGCATTGGCCGTCGCTGCACCCACACAGTAGACCGGGATGTCGAGATAGGGGGCGAGTTCGCCTGCCAGCAAAGACAATGTTTGTACTGCCTGGGCGCTGGTCAGCGCCAGCGCAGTGTAGCCTTCCTGACGAAGGGCTGCCTGCGCGGCGTCGGGCTCGGAAATGCCCTGCGTCAGCGGAAGAACGAGCGGCTCATGCCCCATCGCCCGTAGCCGCGCGGCAGTCTTTTCGGCGGCCGGTTGCGGGCGGGTGATAAGGATGCGCATGGCTCAGGTCCAGCTCGAAAAAAAGTCCGGCCCGGCAATGACACGGATTTCCTCGCCCGCTTTCCTTCCCAGGCTTTCGGCGTCGCTGGCCTTGCCTTCTGCCGATATCCGGTAGTGCATGGTGCCATCGGGTGTCAGGATCATGCCGGAGAACTTCAGCGTATCGCCATCCGAAAGCGCATATCCGGCGATCGGTGTGCGACAGGAACCATCGAGTGCCGCGAGGAAGGCGCGCTCGCAGGTCACGGTCTCATGGGTACGGTCGTCGTTGACCGCCTCCAGAAGCCTGTTCACCCGGTCGTCGCCGATGCGGCTCTCGATGCAGATCGCGCCTTGCGCCGGAGCCGGAGGAAAGGCATCCGGGTCCATGATTTCCGTCGGCACGCTCTCCTTGCCAAGCCGCTTCAGGCCGGCAAAGGCAAGCAGCGTCGCATCGACCTGTCCTTCGTCGAGCTTGCGCAGGCGGGTATCGACAAGGCCGCGATAGGTGATCACCTCGATATCCGGGCGCAGTCGCCGGATCAGTGCCTGGCGACGCAGCGATGACGACCCAACGACAGCATTCTGCGGCAGGTCGAGCAGCTTCCCGGCGGTCCGGCCGATGAAGGCGTCGCGAATGTCCTCGCGCGGCAGGTAGGCGGACAGAAACAGCCCGGTCGGCAGCTTCGTCGGCATGTCCTTGGAAGAATGCACGGCAAAGTCGAGCCCTTCCGAAATCAGAAGGTCTTCGAGTTCCTGCGTGAAAAGGCCTTTGCCGCCGATCTCCGAAAGCGAGCGGTCGGTGATACGGTCGCCCATCGTCGAGAGCACGACGATCTCGAACATCTCCGACGCCATGCCGTGCGCCGCCATCAGCCGGTCGCGCGTCTCATGGGCCTGTGCCAGCGCCAGCGGGCTGCCGCGCGTGCCGATCCGGAAAGGTTTTGTTTGCATCCATGGCGATCCGTTGTTACCGGGTTCCGTGTAACCGCCTTTATGGGCGACCGCAATCTTTTGAATGAACGGCTCATGTCCTCGCCCCTGCGCATCCTCGGCATCGAAACAAGCTGCGACGAAACCGCCGCCTCCGTCGTCGAGCGCGATGCAGACGGGCGGGGCCGGATCCTGGGTGACGTCGTGCTCAGCCAGATGGAAGAGCACAGCGCCTATGGTGGTGTCGTGCCGGAGATTGCGGCGCGCGCCCATGTCGATGCGCTCGATACGCTGATCGGGGAAGCCCTGATGCGGGCCGGAGTGACGCTGAAGGACATCGATGCGATTGCTGCGACAAGTGGTCCAGGCCTCATCGGCGGGCTGCTGGTTGGTCTCATGACAGGCAAGGCCATCGCGCGGGCTTCGGGCAAGCCGCTTTACGCTGTCAATCACCTCGAGGGCCATGCGCTGACGGCGCGGCTGACGGACAATCTGGCCTTTCCCTACCTGATGTTGCTGGTATCCGGCGGGCATACGCAACTGGTGCTGATCAAGGGCATCGGCGACTACGAGCGCTGGGGCACGACGATCGATGATGCGCTCGGCGAAGCCTTCGACAAGACGGCAAAATTGCTGGGCTTGCCGTATCCCGGTGGTCCTGCCGTTGAGCGGGCTGCGAAAACAGGCAATCCCGATCGTTTCGTCTTTCCCCGCCCGCTGGTTGGCGAAGCGCGGCTCGATTTTTCGTTTTCCGGGCTGAAGACCGCGGTGCGGCAAGCGGCGCAATCCATCGAACCGGTCAGTGAGAAGGATATTTCCGATATCTGCGCCTCTTTCCAGAAGGCGATATCTCGGACGCTCAAGGACCGTATCGGCCGTGGCCTTGCACGCTTCAAGACTGAATTCAGCGGGCAAGGCACGCAGCCGGTGCTCGTTGTCGCCGGTGGTGTCGCCGCCAATCAGGTGCTGCGATCGACCCTGCAGGAACTCTGCGATGCCAACGGCTTCCGGTTTCTCGCGCCGCCGCTTGATCTCTGCACCGACAATGCCGCGATGATCGCCTGGGCCGGAGCGGAGCGCATGGCGGCTGGATTCCCCGCCGATGGTCTTGAGGTGGCGCCGCGCTCACGCTGGCCGCTGGACGCCGACGCGCAGGCTTTGATCGGCTCGGGAAAACGCGGAGCGAAATCATGATGAGGAACAAGTCATGACGGATCATGCGCCAAAGATCGTCGTCGTCGGCTCGGGTGCTTTCGGCACGGCGCTGGCAGCCGTTGCTGCCGCCAACGGCAATCCCGATGTGACCCTTCTTGCGCGGCGCGAAAGCGTCGTCGAGGAATTTTCCGAGACTGGCCGGAACGATGATGCGCTTCCCGGCATCGAACTGCCGCAGACGCTTTCGATGACGGTTGATCCGACCGTGCTTTCCGGCGCCGGTATCGTGCTTTTCGCCATGCCGTCACAGGCCCAGCAGGAAGCGGCGCGCTCGCTTGTCGCCTTCATCGACAGGGATGCTGATGTCGTGACCTGTGCGAAGGGCATGGAGCGCACCAGCGGGCGCATGCTGACCGAGGTGCTGGAAACCGAACTGCATCACCAGCGCATTGGTGTCCTCTCCGGTCCGGGCTTTGCCGCCGATATCGCCAGGGGCCTGCCGACGGCGATGGTCGTGGCGGCGGTGGATATCGATCGCGCCTCTTTCCTTGCCGAAGCGCTTTCCGGAAAGACCTTCCGGCTCTACCCGTCCGGCGATCGCACCGGAGTACAGCTCGGTGGCGCTCTGAAAAACGTGCTGGCGATCGCGTGCGGTATTGTCGAGGGCGCGGGGCTCGGCGATTCCGCCCGCGCCGCCTTGATCTCGCGTGGGCTTGCGGAAATGTCGCGCTTCGTATCCGCCCATGGCGGCGATCCCGATACGGTGCGGGGACTTTCAGGTCTCGGCGATCTGGTTCTGACGGCCACCAGCCACCAGTCGCGAAACCTGCGCTTCGGCATTGCCCTTGGGCAAAGCGGCAGCGCTTCCGGAAAGGCGGAACTTGTCGAAGGGGCATTTGCGGCGTCGGTGGCGGCACGGGTCGCGGATGGGCTTGGCGTCGATATGCCGATCACGCAGGCTGTGGCCGCAATCATCGACGGAAAGACTGATGTCACGACAGCGCTGGAGCAGTTGATGTCGCGCCCGATTACCCAGGAATGATCACACAGAAATAGAGAAACAGCCTTTCGAACAGAGGCTTTCGAACAAGGAGACCGTCATGCTTTTTGCCGTCTTGTGCACCGACAAGCCGAATGCACTGCAACTGCGTCTGGACACCCGTCCGCCGCATGTCGCGTTCCTCACCGACCTCAACGAAAAGGGCAAGCTCGCCATGGCCGGCCCGTTTCTCGATGGCGACGGCAAGCCAAACGGCAGCCTGGTGATCCTCAAGGCCGAATCGATTGAGGAAGCCCGCGCCATTGCTGCGGAAGACCCTTACGCCAAGGCAGGCCTCTTCGCCCATGTCGAGATCAAGCCCTACAACTGGGTCTTCAACAATCCGGAGGCCTGAAGCGGCATGGCATACTGGCTTTACAAATCCGAGCCTTTCAAATGGTCCTGGGCCATGCAGAAGGATGCGGGCGACAAGGGCACCGAATGGAGCGGCGTGCGCAACTACCTTGCGCGCAACAACATGCGGGCCATGCAGATCGGCGACAAGGGCTTCTTCTACCACTCGAACGAGGGACTGGAGATCGTCGGCATCACCGAGGTCTGCGCGCTGTCGCACCCGGACTCGACCGCCGACGGCGATCCGAAATGGGATTGTGTCGATATCCGCGCCGTCTGCGATCTGCCGAAACCGGTTTCCCTGAAGGATATCAAGGCCAATCCGGAATTCGAGAAGATGGCATTGGTGACGTCGATGCGGCTTTCCGTGCAGCCGGTCACGGAAGAGGAGTATCTGGAAATCTGCCGTCTCGGCGGGCTGGACAACCCGCCGCGGTGATCCTTGACGGGATCAGGCGTGGGCAGCGAACTCCCTCTTCCCCAGCCGGAGCCAGATAGAGGTGGCCTCCGGCCCCCTCATACGGCGCTCTGCGCCACCTTCTCCCCGCTGGGGAGAAGAGAGGTCTCCAGCCACAATCCGTTAGGAACCCATAATCCCGTGAAAACCGATCCCGAAACCTTCATCTGCGCCAACACGGAAATCACGACGCCGCCACACGTGCCGGAGGTGCGGCTGCACTTAGCAAGCGAAGCGCATGATCTGTGGCTGAAGACGGAAGACGAACTGCAGGAAATCGGTCTGCCGCCGCCATTCTGGGCCTTTGCCTGGGCGGGAGGGCAGGGCCTCGCCCGCTATGTGCTGGATAATCCGGAAATTGTCCGGGGCCGGCATGTCATCGATTTCGCCTCGGGATCGGGTCTGGTGGCGATTGCTGCCATGAAGGCCGGTGCCGCGTCGGTTCTTGCCGTCGACATCGATCCCTGGGCGGCGACGGCTGTCCGACTGAACGCCGGGATCAATGATGTGGATATCGGGTTTTCAGGCGAAGACCGGATCGGCAGCGACGACGGTGCGGCGGTTGTGCTTGCCGGCGACGTGTTTTACGACAAGGCCTTTGCCGAACGGCTCATCCTCTGGTTTTCGGCCCTGTCGGGTCGTGGCGCCACGGTGATCGTCGGCGATCCCGGTCGATCCTATTGCCCGAGAGATAGAATGCGGGCACTGGCCACCTACCAGGTAAAGGTGACCCGTGCGCTGGAGGACAGCGACGTCAAGAAGACGACGGTCTGGCAGTTCAACGGCGAATGATGCAGACGCCGGCCTCGTAGGAGCAGGACCGGTCCGGCCGCGACGGGTTGACATAGATGATCTTGCCCCGGCGGCGATAATCGGTCCGACTGGTGTCGGTGTCATATCCGTAGGCATCATACCCGTCATTTTCGCGGCTGAAATAGATGCCGTTGCGACCGTCCCGCCAGGCAGATAGACCACCGAAGTACGCGTCGCCCTGGATGTTCGAGGGAAAGTCGTCCCTGCGATGATTGCGATCATGCCGGCGGTGGTTGCGGACGATACGGCGCTCGTCGCGCCGGTCATGCTGGCGCCAGTCGCGGCGCGCGTGCCGCCGCTCGAACCGTCTATGGTCGGTGGTGTAGGCTCTGGTCTGGACCTCAAGCCGGTTGTCGTAATTGCGGCTGTGGTGCGGTCGCTTGACATGGTGCCGTCCGCGCTCGCCCGCTTCAGCGAAACCCGCGAAGGAAAACGCAAGGAGGCACAGGGCGATCAAGACTTTCGTTGCATGCCATGAGTAAAATGCGCGCATGGTGGGTTGCCTTCCGGATAACGCTTAACAAATCCTTAACGTCAATCTGGAGCAGTGCGCGGCAAAAGTCACGGAATTTGCTGAATTTTCAGGCCTTATCGTTAACACAAGCGCTGCCGCAAAGTCGTTTCGTCGCAGCCCTTGCGTCTAATCGATTAAATTGATTTTGCAGTGCAAACACACTTGTCGTTAAGCATTATGGTGATTAAACGTCGCATGACTGAATTGTGCACAATCGGGTGCAGAACCGGATAATTTTAGTCCAGTTTTTGGGCAATCTGCCGGTTGATCCGTGGGGTTCCGATGACGAATGTCACCAAAAGCCGGCCGCTCTCGCCGCATCTGCAAATCTACAAGCCGATCCCGACGATGATCATGTCGATCGTGCATCGCATTACGGGCGGCGCCCTGTATTTCGGCACGATGCTTGTGGCCTGGTGGCTGATCGCCGCCGCCACCGGCCCGGCTTATTACGACTGGGTCAGTTGGGCGTTCGGCACGATCCTCGGACGGTTGGTGCTGTTCGGCTACACCTGGGCCCTGATCCACCATATGCTCGGCGGTCTCAGGCATTTCCTCTGGGATCTCGGTTATGGCTACGAGAAGCATTTCGCCACGAAACTCGCCATCGCCAATGCAATCGGCTCGATCGTGATCACGCTGCTGATCTGGGTCGTCGGTTATGCGATCCGGTTCTGAGGGAGTTAGTCTGATGGATATGCGCACCCCTCTCGGCAAGGTTCGTGGCCTCGGCTCCGCCAAGGATGGCACGGAGCATTTCTGGCGCCAGCGGCTGACCGCTGTCGCCAATGTTCCGCTGATGATCTTCTTTGTCTTCTTCGTCGTAAGATATGCCGGTGCGCCTCATGCGGAGGTGCTGTCGGCCTTGTCCAACCCGTTCGTGGCGGTTGTCATGGGGCTCGTCGTTCTGTCCGGGCTCATCCATATGAAGCTCGGCATGCAGGTGATCATCGAAGACTACGTGCACTCGGAGGGCGTGAAGGTTCTCTGTGTCATGCTGAACACTTTTTTTGCGATTGCCGTCGGTGGGCTCTGTCTGTTCGCCGTTCTGAAAATCGCGTTTGCAGGATAATTCGTCATGGCATCCACAAGCTCGGCATCCACACCGCCGCTTTCCGCAAACGGCAAGGCATACGAGTATGTCGATCACGCCTATGACGTGATCGTCGTCGGCGCCGGTGGTGCTGGCCTTCGCGCAACGCTCGGCATGGCCGAGCAGGGCTTCAAGACGGCGTGCATCACCAAAGTCTTCCCGACGCGCTCCCACACGGTCGCAGCGCAGGGCGGCATCGCGGCCTCGCTGCAGAACATGACGCCGGATAGTTGGCAGTGGCATCTCTACGATACGGTCAAGGGTTCCGACTGGCTCGGCGATGTCGATGCCATGCAGTATCTCGCCATGGAGGCGCCGAAGGCGGTCTATGAGCTCGAGCATTACGGGGTTCCGTTCTCGCGCAATGCCGAAGGCAAGATCTATCAGCGTCCGTTCGGCGGCCATATGCAGAATTACGGCGAAGGTCCGCCGGTGCAGCGTACCTGCGCTGCTGCCGACCGCACCGGCCATGCCATCCTGCATACGCTCTACGGCCAGTCGCTGAAGCACAATGCCGAATTCTTCATCGAGTATTTCGCGCTCGACCTGATCATGTCCGACGACGGCAGCCGCTGCACCGGCGTCGTCGCCTGGAACCTCGATGACGGTACGATCCATCGTTTCGCCGCCAAGATGGTGGTGCTGGCGACCGGCGGCTATGGCCGCGCCTATTTCTCCGCCACCTCGGCCCACACCTGCACCGGCGATGGCGGTGGCATGATCGCCCGTGCCGGCCTGCCGCTGCAGGACATGGAATTCGTGCAATTCCACCCTACCGGCATTTATGGTGCCGGCTGTCTGATCACCGAAGGTGCGCGCGGCGAAGGCGGTTATCTCGTCAATTCCGAGGGCGAGCGCTTCATGGAACGCTATGCACCGTCCGCAAAGGACCTTGCGTCCCGCGACGTGGTGTCCCGCTGCATGACGTTGGAAATCCGCGAAGGCCGCGGCGTCGGCAAGGCCAAGGATCACATCTACCTGCATCTCGACCATCTCGATCCGGCTGTGCTGCACGAGCGCCTGCCGGGCATTTCAGAGAGCGCCAAGATCTTTGCCGGCGTCGATGTGACGCGCGAACCGATCCCGGTCCTGCCGACCGTGCACTACAACATGGGCGGTATTCCGACCAACTACTGGGGCGAAGTGCTGAACGCCGACAGCGCCAATCCGGAGCGGATCATTCCCGGCTTGATGGCCGTCGGCGAAGCCGGCTGTGCCTCGGTGCATGGCGCCAACCGTCTCGGCTCCAACTCGCTGATCGATCTCGTGGTCTTCGGCCGCGCCGCCGCCATCCGCGCCGGCGAAGTTATCGACCGCGCCTCGTCGATCCCCGCGATCAACGAGAAAGCATCGGACAAGATCATGACCCGCTTCGACAAGCTGCGCCATGCAAACGGCGGCACACCGACTGCTATCCTGCGCGAAAAGATGCAGCGGACCATGCAGGAAGACGCCGCCGTGTTCCGCACGCAGGAATCGCTCGAATCCGGCTGCAGGCGCATGAACGCGATCTGGAAGGACATGAGCGACATCAAGGTCACCGACCGCTCGATGATCTGGAATTCCGATCTGGTGGAAACGCTGGAACTGGAAAACCTGATGGCCAACGCCATCACCACGGTGGTCGGCGCCGAGGCCCGCAAGGAAAGCCGCGGCAGCCACGCCCGTGAAGACTATGTCGATGGCCCGTTTGCCGGCCGCGACGATGTCAACTGGCGCAAGCACACGCTGTCCTGGGTCAATGAGGCCGGCGAGGTGAAGCTCGACTATCGCCCGGTTCACACCGAACTGCTGCAGCCGGGCATCGATCCGTACAAGATCGAGCCGAAGGCGCGTGTGTATTAATGACGGCGGGGGCGGCAGGATATTCCGGCGCGCCCCTTCCAAGGAAGCTGGGTTTCAAATCCGGAATGGCTGCCGCATTCGTGGCGCTTCCGGAAAATCTTGAGGACCTGGTTTCTTCCGTCGAATTTTCTGCGTGCGATCGGTTCCCCTCATGGGAGGCGATCGCAAAGGGAAACAAGGTCTATGATGCGATCCATGCCTTCACGATCATGAGGGCGGAGATCGCAGACGAACTTTCCGGGCTACAGGACCGGATCGTGCCGGATGGCATGATCTGGGTCTCATGGCCGAAGAAGGCTTCGAAGGTGAAGACGGACGTGACGGAGGATGTCGTGCGCAATGCTGCCCTCGGGCTCGATCTGGTGGATGTGAAGGTGGCCGCGATCGACGAGATCTGGTCGGGGCTGAAGCTGGTTATTCGCCAAAATCGGCGCAAGGACCGGCGCAAGGAAAGAACGGACAGGTCGCATGGTTGAACTCGCTCTCCCCAAGAACTCGACGATGACCGAAGGCAAGGTCTGGCCGAAACCGGCTGGGGCCACCAATACCCGTGAACTGCGGATTTATCGCTGGAGCCCGGACGACGGCAAGAACCCGTCGATCGACACGTTCACCATCGATGCCGATGATTGCGGGCCGATGGTTCTCGATGCGCTGCTCTACATCAAGAACAAGATCGACCCGACGCTGACCTTGCGCCGCTCCTGCCGAGAAGGCATCTGCGGTTCCTGCGCCATGAACATCGACGGCACCAATACGCTCGCCTGCACCAAGGGTCTGGACGAGGTCAACGGCACCGTGAAGGTCTATCCGCTGCCGCATATGCCTGTGGTCAAGGATCTGGTGCCGGACCTCACCAATTTCTACGCCCAGCACCGCTCGATAGAACCCTGGCTGAAGACCGTTTCGCCGACACCGGCCAAGGAATGGAAACAGAGCCACGAGGACCGCCAGAAGCTTGACGGCCTCTATGAGTGCATTCTCTGCGCCTGCTGTTCCGCCTCCTGCCCGAGCTACTGGTGGAACGGCGACCGATATCTTGGTCCGGCCGTGCTCTTGCAGGCCTATCGCTGGCTGATCGATAGCCGCGACGAAGCCAAGGGCGAGCGTCTCGACAATCTGGAAGATCCTTTCCGGCTCTACCGTTGCCACACCATCATGAACTGCGCCCAGACCTGTCCCAAGGGCCTGAACCCGGCGAAGGCGATCGGCGAGATCAAGAAGATGATGGTGGAACGCCGGGTCTGACGTTCACACAGCGTCCGATCGAAGCGCTTGGCCGCTCTGTCGCGGTTCATGCGGAGCGGCATTTGCCGCTGATGCAACTCCGACGGCTGGTGTCCAGGCGTTTCAATCATGCCACAGATCCTAAAGATTTGCCTTTCTCTTGATTTGGCAGGTGGTTTTACGGTAATTCCGCCTATAATGTCCTGTAACGCAGGCGTTGAAAGAGAAGAGCAGGAGTAGAGACATGCGGGTTGTACATGCGGCGGCCGGGCTTGCGGTGATGCTGGCTCTGACGGGATGTCAGAGAACGTCGATGGGCGAGTTCAGCACGCAGAATGTTTCGCCTGCACCGCTTCAGGCGCAGCCGGTGCCGACGGTGCAGTCCGGCCAGCTTCTGGACCCGACGACCTCGACGACCGATACATCGCAGTTTCCGGCTGCGCCGGTCAGCGGCACGGGCATTGTGGCAGCCGACGGCACGCAGCCGGCAGGCACCAATGTCGCGGCGGCGACCAATGCGCTCGACGTGACCAAGGAATCCATGGTCGGCAACTGGCGCGTTGCGAACGGGTCGAGCTCCTGCGACATGTTCCTGACATTGACCAATCTCGGCAGCGGATCCCGCGGCGGCACGCGCGGCTGCGCCGGCGAACTGACGGCCATGGGCTCCTGGGAAGTGGCCGGCAAGCAGGTCGTTCTCAAGGATCGCGACGGCAATCCGCTCGGTCGCGTTTTCAAGACCGCCGAAAAGCGCTTCGACGGCTCGACCAACAGCGGTCAGCCGCTCAGCCTCAGCCGCTGACGATACGAGCCCGGCATAGCCGGGCTTTTTCTTTCCGCCGTTTACGGCCTTGCCCCGGTGCAGCGCTTGCCCAATACCGAAGACAGCATCTCGCGAAAACTCCAGTCCCTGATCATAGCCGGGGAACTACGGCCCGATCCTGCCCAGATGGTCATTGCCCGGCGGCTCGATCATCTGGCCGCGGATCTGGTGGCTGGCCGGGCCGCCCGCAAGTCCAATGCGCTCGGCTGGCTTTTCGCCTCCAAGAAGAAAGAGCATCCTGCCGCCAAGGGCCAGTACATCCACGGTGGCGTCGGGCGCGGCAAGACCATGCTGATGGACCTGTTCTTCGATCAGGTTCCGATCCAACGCAAACGGCGGGCGCATTTTCATGCCTTCATGGCAGATGTGCATGACCGGATCTTCAAACATCGGCAGAAACTGAAGAACGGCGAGACGCGCCAGGCCGATCCGATGCCGCCGGTTGCCGCCGAGATTTTTGCGGAGGCAAGGCTGCTCTGCTTCGACGAGTTCTCCGTCACGGATATTGCCGACGCCATGATCCTGTCGCGCCTGTTCGAGGCGTTGTTCGCCAAGGGATGCGTGGTCGTCGCAACCTCGAATGTTGCGCCGGATGATCTGTACAGGGATGGCCTCAACCGCGGTCTTTTCCTTCCCTTTATCGACCTTCTAAAGGCGCATACGGATATCGTGCCGCTCGATACGCAGACGGACTACCGGCTGGAAAAGACGGAAGGGCTGCCCGTCTGGCGCCATCCGGTCGGGCCGGAGGCCGACATGGCGATTGAAAAGGCCTGGCTTCGGGAAACTGCCGGCTTGCCTGCGGAGCCTGCGCAGGTCGCCTTTCGCGGCCGAAAAATACCCGTGCCGCTGGCGGCCGGTACCTGCGCGCGTTTTTCCTTCGCCGATCTTTGCGAGAGACCGCTTGGGGCCGCGGATTACCTCGCCATCCTGTCGCGCTACAAGACCCTGTTCGTCGAGCATATCCCGCATCTGGGGCCTGAGCGTCGCAATGAAACCAAGCGGTTCATCATGCTGGTCGATACGCTCTATGATGCCGGCGCGCGTCTGTTTGCCTCTGCCGCGTCTGAGCCCCTGCATCTCCTGACGGCCAAAAAAGGCACCGAAGGTTTCGAGTTCGACCGGACAGTCTCGCGCTTGATCGAGATGCAGAGCGCCGAATATGCGCGAATCCATCATGCAGAGAGTGCTGGTTCTTGAAGGAAACATGACAGATATTCTTACGTTTACGTAAGAATTTTATTATCTAACCGATTGAAATTGTTCCATCCAAAAGTATTGGTTGATATTTTAGTTTTTGAAGTTTAATTCCTTGCCCCGAAAGGTTTGGCGTTGCCGCGTTTCAGGCCTTGATCGTATTTGGATTCCAAAGGAAGCACTTTCATGGCGCGCAACAAGATCGCACTTATCGGTTCTGGAATGATTGGTGGCACGCTGGCGCATCTCGCTGGCCTAAAGGAACTCGGCGATATCGTCCTGTTCGACATCGCCGACGGCATCCCGCAGGGCAAGGGCCTCGATATCGCCCAGTCCTCCCCCGTCGAAGGCTTCAACGCCAACCTGACCGGTGCCAGCGACTACGCCGCGATTGAAGGCGCCGACGTCTGCATCGTCACCGCCGGCGTTGCCCGCAAGCCCGGCATGAGCCGCGACGACCTGCTTGGCATCAACCTCAAGGTCATGGAACAGGTCGGCGCCGGCATCAAGAAATATGCCCCGAACGCCTTCGTCATCTGCATCACCAATCCGCTCGACGCCATGGTCTGGGCGCTGCAGAAGTTCTCCGGCCTGCCGAAAAACATGGTCGTCGGCATGGCCGGCGTTCTGGATAGCTCGCGCTTCCGCCTGTTCCTGTCCCAGGAATTCAATGTTTCCGTCCAGGACGTGACAGCGTTTGTTCTCGGCGGCCATGGCGATACGATGGTGCCGCTCGCGCGCTACTCGACCGTCGGCGGGATTCCGCTGACCGATCTGGTCAAGATGGGCTGGGTCACCAAGGAGCGCCTCGAAGAAATCATCCAGCGCACCCGTGATGGCGGCGCCGAAATCGTCGGCCTGCTGAAGACCGGCTCGGCCTATTACGCACCGGCCGCATCGGCGATCGAAATGGCCGAGAGCTTCCTCAAGGACAAGAAGCGCGTGCTGCCCGCAGCCGCCTATCTCTCCGGCCAGTACGGTGTCAAGGACATGTATGTCGGCGTTCCGACGATCATCGGTGCCGGCGGCATCGAGCGCATCATCGAGATCGACCTCAACAAGGCCGAGCAGGAAGCCTTCGAAAAGTCGGTCGCTTCGGTTGCCAGCCTTTGCGAAGCCTGCATCGCCATTGCGCCAAGCCTCAAGTAATCGGCCTGAAATAATTGCCGTTCGGCTCCTACACAGGAAAATCCCATGAACATTCATGAATATCAGGCCAAGGCTCTCTTGAAGACCTTTGGCGCTCCAGTCGCGGAAGGTGTCGCCATCTTCTCCGCCGATGAAGCAGAAGCCGCGGCAAAGTCGCTTCCCGGCCCGCTCTACGTCGTCAAGAGCCAGATCCACGCAGGTGGCCGCGGCAAGGGCAAGTTCAAGGAACTCGGCCCGGATGCTAAGGGCGGCGTTCGTCTGGCCTTCTCGATCGATGAAGCCAAGGCGCATGCCAAGGAAATGATGGGCAACACGCTGGTGACGGCCCAGACCGGTGAAGCCGGCAAGCAGGTCAATCGCCTCTATATCGAAGACGGCGCCGACATCGCCCGCGAACTTTACTGCTCGCTGCTGGTCGACCGCTCAGTCGGCCGCGTTGCCTTCGTGGTTTCGACAGAAGGCGGCATGGACATCGAGGCTGTCGCCCATGATACGCCGGAGAAGATCCACACCATCGCCATCAATCCGGAAGCCGGCGTGACCGCTGCCGATGTTGCGGCAATCTCCAAGGCGCTCGAGCTTTCGGGCGCCGCTGCCGAAGATGCGAAGTCGCTCTTCCCGCTGCTCTACAAGGCCTTCAACGAGAAGGACATGGCGCTGCTCGAGGTCAATCCGCTGATCGTCATGAAAGACGATCACCTGCGCGTCCTCGATGCCAAGATGTCCTTCGACGGCAATGCGATCTTCCGTCACGACGACGTCAAGGCGCTGCGCGACGAGACCGAGGAAGACGCCAAGGAAATCGAGGCTTCCAAGTGGGACCTCGCCTATGTCGCGCTCGACGGCAATATCGGCTGCATGGTCAATGGTGCCGGCCTCGCCATGGCGACGATGGATATCATCAAGCTCTACGGCAAGGAGCCGGCGAACTTCTGCGACGTCGGCGGCGGCGCCGGCAAGGAAAAGGTTGCTGCAGCCTTCAAGATCATCACCGCCGACCCCAAGGTCGAGGGCATCCTCGTCAACATCTTCGGCGGCATCATGAAGTGCGACGTCATCGCTGAAGGCGTTGTCGCGGCCGTACAGGAAGTCGGTCTCAAGGTTCCGCTCGTCGTGCGCCTCGAAGGCACCAATGTCGAGCTTGGCAAGAAAATCCTCAACGAATCTGGTCTCGCGATCACCGCGGCCGACGACTTGGACGACGCGGCCAAGAAGATCGTCGCTGCGATCAACGCCTAATTTAAGGACCGGAAACAATGTCAATTCTCGTCAATAAAGACACCAAGGTCCTCGTTCAGGGCCTGACCGGCAAGACCGGCACCTTCCACACCGAACAGGCGCTCGCCTATTACGGCACGCAGATGGTCGGCGGTATCCACCCGAAGAAGGGTGGCGAAACCTGGACCGGTTCGAAGGGTGAAAGCCTGCCGATCTTTGCAACGGTTGCCGAAGCCAAGGAACGGACCGGCGCCAATGCCAGCGTCATCTACGTTCCGCCGGCCGGCGCTGCGGACGCTATCATCGAGGCGATCGAAGCGGAAATCCCGTTCATCACCTGCATCACCGAAGGCATTCCGGTCATGGACATGGTCCGCGTCAAGGCTCGCCTTGATCGCTCCAAGTCCCGTCTGCTGGGCCCCAACTGCCCGGGCATCATGACGCCGGAAGAATGCAAGATCGGCATCATGCCGGGCTCCATCTTCCGCAAGGGCTCGGTCGGCATCGTCTCGCGCTCCGGCACGCTCACCTATGAAGCCGTATTCCAGACATCCAACGAAGGCCTCGGCCAGACCACGGCTGTCGGCATCGGCGGCGATCCGGTCAAGGGCACCGAATTCATCGACGTGCTCGAAATGTTCCTCGCCGACGAAGCCACGACCTCGATCATCATGATCGGCGAAATCGGCGGCGCGGCGGAAGAAGACGCAGCGCAGTTCCTGATCGACGAAGCCAAGAAGGGCCGTAAGAAGCCGATGGCAGGCTTCATCGCCGGTCGTACGGCGCCGAAGGGCCGGACCATGGGCCATGCGGGTGCCGTCGTTTCCGGCGGCAAGGGCGATGCGGAATCCAAGATCGCGGCCATGGAACGGGCCGGCATCCGGGTGTCGCCATCGCCGGCGCGCCTCGGCACGACGCTGGTCGAAGTCCTCAAGGGCTGACACCACAATGTGACCCGGACCGGCCTTGCGGCCGGCCGGCGTCGCACCATCTGACAGGGAGCGATGGCGCAACCGGCGCCGTCCTCCAGCAAAGGCTGACCGGGAAGAGCCCGGCGCATCAAACAAGTCGGGAGGCGGACGGACAGGTCCGCGGAACACCATGGCAAGGCAAGAAGCCAACGAGCAATTTCTGCTGACATCGTTCCTTGACGGCGCGAACGCCAGCTACATCGAGCAGCTTTATGCGCGCTACGAGAGCGATCCGTCGTCGATATCCGGCGAATGGCAGTCGTTCTTTAAGGCGCTGCAGGATGCGCCCGAGGACGTGGTGAAGGCGGCCAAGGGCGCCTCGTGGAAAAAGTCCAACTGGCCGATCCAGGCCGGTGGCGAGCTCGTCTCGGCACTTGACGGCGACTGGGGCACGGTCGAAAAAGTCATCGAGAAGAAGGTGCAGGCGAAGGCCGAGGCACAGGCCGTGGTCACCGGCGTCGCGCCATCGTCCGCCGACGTTCATCAGTCGACCCGGGATTCCGTCCGCGCCATCATGATGATCCGCGCCTATCGCATGCGCGGCCATCTGCACGCCAAGCTCGATCCGCTCGCCATCGCCGCTCCGGTCGAGGACTACAACGAGTTGTCGCCGAAGTCCTACGGGTTCGAGGAGAGCGACTACGGCCGCAAGATCTTCCTCGACAACGTGCTCGGCCTTGAATACGCGACCATTCCCGAGATGATCGAGATCCTGGAGCGCACCTATTGTTCGACGCTCGGCGTCGAGTTCATGCACATTTCGGACCCGGAAATCAAAGGCTGGGTGCAGGAACGCATCGAAGGCCCCGACAAGGGCGTCGAGTTTACGGCCGAAGGCAAGAAGGCCATCCTTGCAAAGCTGATCGAGGCGGAAGGCTTCGAGCAGTTCATCGATGTGAAATACAAGGGCACCAAGCGCTTCGGCCTTGACGGCGGCGAGTCGCTGATCCCGGCGCTGGAGCAGATCATCAAGCGCGGCGGCCAGGAAGGCCTGAAGGAAATCATCCTCGGCATGGCCCATCGCGGCCGTCTGAACGTGCTCACCAACGTCATGGGCAAGCCGCACCGCGCGGTGTTCCACGAGTTCAAGGGCGGCTCGGCTGCGCCTGACGATGTCGAAGGTTCCGGCGACGTGAAGTACCATCTCGGTGCATCTTCCGACCGCGAGTTCGATGGCAACAAGGTGCATCTGTCGCTGACGGCCAACCCTTCGCATCTGGAAATCGTCAATCCCGTCGTCATGGGCAAGGCACGCGCCAAGCAGGACCAGATGGCCAAAGTCTTCGAGGGTGACATCATCCCGCTCTCGGAACGGTCGCAGGTCATGCCGCTGCTACTCCACGGCGATGCCGCATTTGCGGGCCAGGGCGTCACGGCCGAAATTCTCGGGCTCTCGGGCCTGCGCGGCCACCGGGTTGCCGGTACCGTGCATTTCATCATCAACAACCAGATCGGCTTCACCACCAATCCGGCCTTCTCGCGCTCGTCGCCCTATCCGTCCGACGTCGCCAAGATGATCGAGGCGCCGATCTTCCATGTGAACGGCGACGATCCGGAAGCGGTCGTGTATGCGGCCAAGATCGCCACCGAATTCCGGATGAAGTTCCACAAACCTGTCGTCATCGACATGTTCTGCTATCGTCGCTTCGGCCATAACGAGGGCGACGAGCCGTCGTTCACGCAGCCGAAGATGTACAAGGTCATCCGCGCCCACAAGACGGTCGTCCAGGTCTATGGCGAGCGGCTGATTGCCGAAGGCCTGATCTCCGAGGGCGATCTCGAGAAGATGCGCGCCGACTGGCGGGCGCATCTGGAGCAGGAATTCGAAGCGGGCCAGTCCTACAAGCCGAACAAGGCCGACTGGCTGGACGGCGTCTGGTCGGGGCTGCGCGCTGCCGACAACCAGGACGAACAGCGCCGCGGCAAGACCTCCGTGCCGATGAAGGCGCTCAAGGAAGTCGGCCGCAAGCTCTGCGAGGTTCCGTCTGGTTTCACCGCGCACAAGACCATCCAGCGGTTCATGGACAATCGTGCTGCGATGATTGCCTCCGGCGATGGCATCGACTGGGCCATGGGCGAAGCGCTTGCATTCGGCACGCTCTGCGTCGAGGGCACGAAGATCCGCCTGTCGGGCCAGGACTGCGAACGTGGTACCTTCTCGCAGCGTCATTCGGTACTCTACGACCAGGAGACCGAAGACCGCTATATCCCGCTTGCCAATCTTTCGCCTACGCAGGGCCGCTACGAGGTCATCAACTCGATGCTCTCGGAAGAGGCCGTACTCGGCTTCGAATATGGCTATTCGCTGGCCCGTCCGAACGCGCTGACCCTCTGGGAAGCCCAGTTCGGCGACTTCGCCAACGGTGCGCAGGTCGTCTTCGACCAGTTCATCTCGTCGGGCGAACGAAAGTGGCTGCGCATGTCCGGCCTCGTCTGCCTGTTGCCGCACGGCTATGAGGGGCAGGGACCGGAACATTCTTCGGCCCGTCTCGAGCGCTGGCTGCAGATGTGCGCCGAAGACAACATGCAGGTGGCCAACGTCACGACGCCGGCCAACTATTTCCACATCCTGCGCCGGCAGATGAAGCGCGACTTCCGCAAGCCGCTGATCATGATGACGCCGAAGTCGCTGCTGCGCCACAAGCGTGCGGTCTCCTCGCTGTCGGAAATGGCGGGCGAAAGCTCCTTCCACCGCCTGCTCTGGGACGATGCCGAGGTCATCAAGGATGGCCCGATCAAGCTTGCCAAGGACGCCAAGATCCGTCGTGTCGTGCTGTGCTCCGGCAAGGTCTATTACGACCTCCTGGAAGAGCGCGAGAAGCGCGGCATCGACGATGTCTACCTGCTGCGCGTCGAGCAGCTCTATCCGTTCCCGGCCAAGGCGCTGATCAACGAGCTCTCGCGTTTCCGCAATGCGGAGATGGTCTGGTGCCAGGAAGAGCCGAAGAACATGGGCGCCTGGTCGTTCATCGATCCGTATCTCGAATGGGTGCTGGCGCATATCGATGCCAAGTACCAGCGGGTGCGCTACACCGGCCGTCCGGCCGCCGCCTCGCCGGCGACGGGCCTGATGTCGAAGCACCTGGCGCAGCTCGCTGCGTTCCTCGAAGACGCCCTTGGAGGTTAAAGCGGAGGGCCTGCAGAAGGCCCTCCCGCCTCTCCCGAAACAGTCATCAGAACGACACCTGATCAACGGACGTTAAACATCATGGCCACAGAAATCCGCGTTCCCACCCTCGGCGAATCCGTCAGCGAAGCCACCGTCGGCACCTGGTTCAAGAAAGTCGGCGACACCATCAAGGCCGACGAGCCGCTGCTTGAGCTCGAAACCGACAAGGTGACCATCGAGGTTCCGGCGCCGGCCGCCGGCGTGCTGTCCGAAATCGTTGCCGCCGCCGGTGAAACGGTCGGGCTTGGCGCGCTGCTTGGCAATATCAGCGGTTCCGGCGCAGCCGCCGTTCCTGCGACCGCCGAAAAGAAGGTGGCTGAGCCAGCCGCCGCTGCTCCGGCCGCTGCTGCTGCAACCCCGGCTGCTGCACCCGTTGCCTCAGCCATGCCGGCTGCCCCGGCTGCTGCCAAGATGCTGGCAGAGAACAATATGTCTGCCGATCAGGTCGATGGGTCCGGCAAGCGTGGCCAGGTCCTGAAGGGCGACGTGATTGCCGCCGTTACCAAGGGCGTTTCGGTTCCGGCCGCGGCTGCCGAGCCGGTCAAGGTTGTTGCGCGCGGCCCGTCTGCTGCCGAAGATGCCCCGCGCGAAGAGCGCGTGAAGATGACGCGCCTGCGCCAGACGATCGCCAAGCGCCTCAAGGATGCCCAGAACACCGCCGCCATGCTGACCACCTATAACGAGGTGGACATGAGCGCGGTGATGAGCCTGCGGACCAAGTACAAGGACCTCTTCGAGAAGAAGCATGGCGTCAAGCTCGGCTTCATGGGTTTCTTCACCAAGGCCGTTACGCATGCGCTGAAGGAGATTCCTTCGGTCAATGCCGAGATCGACGGCACCGACCTCATCTACAAGAACTTCTGCCATATCGGCATGGCCGTCGGCACCGACAAGGGGCTCGTCGTTCCTGTCATCCGCGATGCGGACGAGATGTCGATCGCCGAAATCGAGAAGGATCTCGGCCGTCTCGCCAAGCTCGCCCGCGATGGCCAGCTCGGCATGGCCGACATGCAGGGCGGTACGTTCACGATCACCAATGGCGGCGTCTACGGCTCGCTGATGTCCTCGCCGATCCTCAATGCGCCGCAGTCGGGCATTCTCGGCATGCACAAGATCCAGGATCGTCCGGTCGTCGTCGGCGGCCAGATCGTCATCCGTCCGATGATGTATCTGGCGCTCTCCTACGACCACCGTATCGTCGACGGCAAGGAAGCAGTGACCTTCCTCGTCCGCGTCAAGGAAAGCCTCGAAGATCCGGAACGTCTCGTTCTCGATCTGTAAGGAGAAAAACCGATGGACGCAGCAGGACTGGCGGCATATCCCTTCGCTGCGATGGTGGCGTGGAGCGTTGTCCTGCTCGTCTTTCACGTCAGCCTGCAGGGTATGCTGGCAACGCGGGAACTTGGATCGGCATGGAATGCCGGCCCGCGGGATGGCGACAAGAAACCGTCCGGCGCGCTCGCCGGGCGCGCGGCCCGGGCATCGGCAAATTTTCAGGAAACCTATCCGGCTTTTGTCAGTCTCGCGCTGGCGCTTGCCATTGTTGGCGACCCTTCCGGCTGGGGGCTCATCGGTGCCTGGATCTGGCTCGCCTGCCGGCTGATCTACATACCGCTTTATCTGGCCGGCATTCCCTATATCCGATCGCTCGTCTGGTGCGGCTCGCTGGGCGGGCTGCTCGTCATGGCCGCAACCGTTATCCTCTAAGCGTCGCGGCGCCGCCGCAGTGATATCCGGAGAAGTACCGTGCATCCCTACCTCTTCGAACTCGCCTCGCTGATGGCGATCTTCTTTTTCGCCATCGTCTCTCCCGGCGCCGATCTTGCCATGGTCATGCGCCAGTCGATCGTCAATGGCCGTCGTGCGGCGATCATCACCTCGTTCGGCGTCGGCTCGGCGCTGATGGTGCACGTCACCTATACGATCCTCGGGCTCGGCCTCGTCATCTCGCAGTCCATCTACCTCTTCAACATCGTCAAATGGTGCGGTGTCGCCTACCTGATCTATATTGGGGTCAAGGCCCTGCGCACCGGCCGAACGGATGTGACAGCGGCTGCGCAGGAGGGTATCGAGCAAGCCCAGGTCTCTCAGTCTGCGCTGAAAGCCTTCGGTCTCGGTTTCGCCGCCAATGCGCTTAACCCCAAGGCTGTGTTCTTCTTCCTGTCGATCTTCTCGACGGTCGTGCACGCGCACACGCCGATCCCCGTCAAGTTCGGCTACGGGCTGGTTATGGCGAGCTGCCTCATTCTGTGGTTCGTCGGTGTTAGCCTGTTCATGACGACGCCCCGGATGCGCGCGGCCTTCTCGCGGGCCAGCCAGTGGATCGATCGTTTCAGCGGTGTCGTCTTCATCGGTCTCGGGCTGAAGCTCGCCACCGAAAAGGCTGTCTGAACATGCGTCTTGCCGTTTCCGCATCGATCCTGAGCGCTCTGCTGGCGGCAACGCCGGCATGGGCGGCGGATTGTTTGCAGGAAGAGGCTTTTTACAGCGATGCCGACGGCGTTTACGAACTGCGTTTCGAGCCCGTGGGCTCGGCCAGCGCCGCCACCAGCAATCATTTCAAGGTCAAGGTCGCCAAAACCGATCTCGTGCTTGACGGCATCGTCATGCAGTCGGGCGAACCCGTGCGGCCGAACGGCATGATCATGAACAAATGCCCGGAAGGCGATGTGACCGGCGACGATATTGCCGCCTGCACCATCTGGGAAGGCGTGATCTATTCCATCGGCACTGACGGCAAGGTCGATTCTCTGCCGGCGGAGGGTATGGCGGCGGCAACCCAATTGCTTCTGCCGGATTTCGGCCCGGCAATCCGCAGTTCATCGATCTGGGGCAAGGCGACGGTTGCGCCCTTCGATGTTCTGGCGTTGAAGGGATGCAAGCCATGAACGCCGAAAAACCCGTGCTTCTCGTCACCGGCGGCAGTCGTGGCATCGGTGCTGCCGTCTGCTTGCGCGCCGCCCGGCAGGGTTGGCGCGTCGCCGTCAACTACGCATCGAACGCGCAGGCAGCCGAAACGCTGGTCGCGGAAATCGTGAACAGCGGCGGGGAAGCGATGGCTGTCCAGGGCGATGTCGGGCTCGAAGCCGGAATTGCCGCCATCTTTGCTGCAGTCGATGCTACGTTCGGTCGTCTCGACGGCCTCGTCAACAATGCCGGCATTGTCGATGTGCCGGCCCGAATCGACGAAATGTCTGCCGAGCGGCTGGAGCGCATGTTCAAGGTCAATGTCACCGGCTCGATCCGCTGCGCTGCCGAAGCCGTGCGCCGCATGTCCACCCGCCACGGCGGGAAGGGCGGAGTGATCGTCAATGTGTCGTCCATGGCAGCCGTGCTTGGATCCGGCGGGCAATATGTCGACTACGCTGCCTCGAAAGGCGCGATCGATACGCTCACCATCGGGCTTGCCCGTGAAGTGGCAACCGAGGGCATCCGCGTTAACGCGGTGCGCCCCGGCGTCATCGATACCGATATCCACGCATCCGGTGGACTGCCAGACCGGGCCCGCGACATGGCGTCTTCGATCCCGATGCAGCGCGCAGGCCAGGCCGGCGAAGTCGCCGATACGATTCTTTATCTTCTCTCCCCTTCGTCGTCCTATGTTACGGGCGCCATTCTCAACGTCAGCGGCGGACGATAGCCGCTCTCAGGAAGGACTTTTCCATGGCTTATGATCTCATCGTTATCGGCACCGGCCCCGGCGGCTATGTCTGCGCCATTAAGGCGGCCCAACTCGGCCTCAAGGTCGGCGTCATCGAGAAGCGCGCCACCTATGGCGGCACCTGCCTCAACATCGGCTGCATCCCGTCCAAGGCGCTGCTGCATGCCTCGGAAGTCTTCCATCAGACGGGTCACACCGTTGCTGAACTCGGTGTGGATGTTCCTGCGCCGACGCTCAACCTGCCGAAGATGATGGCGCACAAGGATGCGACCGTGAAATCCAACGTCGATGGCGTGGCTTTCCTGTTCAAGAAGAACAAGATCGATGCCTTCACCGGCACCGGCAAGGTGGTCGGCGCCGGCAAGGTCTCCGTCACCAATGACAAGGGCGAGGAACAGGTTCTAGAGACAAAAAACATCGTCATCGCCACCGGCTCCGACGTTGCCGGCATTCCGGGCGTCCAGGTCGAGATCGATGAGAAGGTGATCGTTTCCTCGACGGGCGGCATCGCGCTTGAAAAGGTACCGGCCACCATGGTCGTGGTCGGCGGCGGCGTCATCGGGCTCGAGCTCGGCTCGGTCTGGCAGCGCCTCGGCGCCAAGGTCACGGTCGTCGAATATCTCGACACGATCTTGGGCGGCATGGACGCCGAAGTCTCCAAGCAGTTCCAGCGCATGCTCGCCAAACAAGGTTTCGATTTCAAGCTCGGCGCCAAGGTAACAGGTGTGGAGAAAGCTGGCTCGGGCGCCAAGGTGACCTTCGAGCCGGCCAAGGGTGGCGATGCGGTCACCATCGAGGCGAATGTCGTGCTGATTGCCACCGGCCGCAAGCCCTATACGGACGGTCTCGGTCTCGCTGAAGCCGGCGTCATCATGGACAAGCGCGGCCGCATCGAGATCGACAATCACTTCCTCACCAATGTTCCGGGCATCTATGCGCTGGGCGACGTCGTGCGTGGCCCGATGCTCGCCCATAAGGCTGAGGACGAGGGTGTTGCTGTCGCCGAAATCATTGCCGGCCAGGCTGGACACGTGAACTACGATGTCATTCCGGGCGTCGTCTACACGCAGCCGGAAGTGGCCTCCGTCGGCAAGACTGAGGAAGAACTGAAGGCAGCAGGCGTCGCCTACAAGGTCGGCAAATTCCCGTTCACCGCAAACGGTCGGGCGCGTGCCATGCTGGCGACGGACGGCTTCGTCAAGATCCTTGCCGACAAGGAAACCGACCGGGTTCTGGGTGGTCATATCGTCGGCTTCGGTGCTGGCGAAATGATCCACGAGATTGCCGTGCTGATGGAATTCGGCGGCTCTTCGGAAGATCTCGGCCGCACCTGCCACGCCCACCCGACCATGTCGGAAGCCGTCAAGGAAGCCGCACTCGCGACCTTCTTCAAGCCGATCCATATGTGATCCACACGCGGCCGTGACAAACGGCCACCTGTCATCCCCCGGAGTGTCGGCGCATGCTTGCGTAGCCATTTCGGGGGATTTTTTATGAAGCCGCACCGTGTCTCCGCCGTCTTGCCCGATGATCGCCTCCCGCGTGCCGACTGGGCGGACCGCTACGAGATCGACGTTCCGGGTGGATGCCTGACGCCGATCCAGGCGGCTGGCCGCACGCTTGGCCATGCTCCGTCCTGGGTCCGGCGGCTGCTTGCGCTGCGCAACAGGATTGTCTCCCTGTTCGGGCTCAAGGGTGCCGAAATGCGCATGGGCGAAAAAAATGCCGTCGGCGTCTTTCCCGTGCTGAGCCAGGGAGACAAAGAGGCGGTTCTCGGCTTCGACGACAGCCACCTCGATTTTCGCATCGTCGTGGATGTCCGACCCAATGGTTCGTCCGGACAGACCGTTGGCGTCACGACGCTGGTGTTCCGCAAGAACCTGTTCGGCCGCGTCTATATCGCCGCGATCACCCCATTTCATCGCCTGATCGTACGCACCCTCCTGTCCGGTCTTGCCCGGTCTCCGGCCTGATCACGCAGCCGGCTTGTCTTTGCACAACCGGCGGTGTCTATTGCGCCTATCGTGAAATCCGCCGGGAGCAGGACATGCCATCGACCGAATTGCTGATCGCCTTTTTCGTCACGACGGCGGTCTTTGCCTATATTCCCGGTCCGGCCATGCTCTATGCCGCAGCCCAGACCGTTGCACGAGGCCGCTGGTCCGGTCTGATGGCCGCTCTCGGCATTCATATCGGTGGCTACGTGCATGTCTTTGCCGCCGCCGCCGGCCTGTCCGTGCTTTTCCACGCCGTGCCGACGCTTTACTTGGCGGTGAAGCTCGCCGGTGCCGCCTATCTGGTCTGGCTCGGCATTTCGCTGTTTCGCTCGAAACCCGAGGGCCAGGAGACGCTGCCTGTCATCACGCGGAAATCCGCCCGCCGGGCCTTCTTTGAAAGCATCACCGTCGAGGTGCTGAACCCGAAAACGGCGATCTTCTTCATGGCTTTCCTGCCGCAATTCATCGATGCGTCGGCGGCTTTCCCGATCTGGCTGCAGTTCGTGATCCTCGGAACGCTGGTCAACCTGATGTTTTCGTCGGCGGATATCGTCTGCGTCTTTCTGGCCGGCGCTTTGCTTGGGCGCTTGCGGCAATCCAGCCAGGCCCGGCGCGTGATGCAGCGGGCAGGGGGCAGCCTTCTTGTGGGCCTTGGCCTGCATCTGGCTTTCCAGAAAAGCTGATCGCGCGTTTTCCAGCTGTTGTCTTCCGCCTGTTCCATGCGAAACAGCGCGATCCTGAAGCGCATGGCATTGTCCGGTTACTGGATGAGACGCCTCATCCGCAACCCGGATCAAAGGATTGCCCCATGCGCAAGATCGTTCTCTCCGCCGCCATCGCAGCCGTCGCTGCCCTCTCGTTTGCCGCCCCCTCGCAGGCCGGCGGCTATGGTTACGAAGGCTACCACCAGCAATATTGCGTCATCAAGAAGATCAAGTCCTACGACTATTACGGCAATCTCGTCGTCAAGAAGATCCGCATCTGCAAGTGAGGCAATCGCCGGTTCACTGACCTCCTCCCCGAAAGCCGGTCGTCCCTGCGGCCGGGTTCTTGGACTTTCCTTTTTCCAAAAGATCTAGCCCCCGTTTTCAAGCCGGTTCCTACACTACCGTGCTCTCGCTGCTGATTTCTAAGTCGGCCGAGTTTTCAGTCATTTTGATACATATATTCAAGGATGTTCGGATTTAAACGTTCAGTTTCGTCCGATAGGAGCCAGGGTAATATGCCAGCCAATCTCCATTCAATCGGATCGTTGGTCATTTCGATCGTCATTGACTTAAACTTGGTGTTCTTGCCTGCGATGGAGCTGATATTTTCGCGTGGAACTATTTCCGCGGAGAATGGATCGTTGAGGTCCTGAAAGCGAACAAGGGCGGGCATATTTTCCGGAGAAATTTCTAATGGAATGTGTGCTACTTCGCTTGAGATTTTATAACGATCTTCGCGAGAAAATGTTCGAAATGGCCAAGTTCCATTGTCTTGAAATGTAGGTCCAGTATTTGAAAACCTCATTGTGGCGAATATCATCTTTCCGTTCGAAAATATAATTGGAATGGCTTCGCCTTGAATGGATAAATAAGCACAACTTTCGAGATGCGGAACACATATCGGTTTTCTTTTTAAGGATGCGCGAGATACGCCCGAATATTTAAGGATCCTCCCATATTCTTCGAAATTGACCGTGATTTTGTATTTATAGTCATAGATGAAATTAAAGTATTGAAAGCTTATAATGCGTATGCACATCAGGCTGACCAATGTTGCGGCGCCGACTAGGAAGATTTTTTTCAATCGCATGGATGCTGTCCTATTAAAGCAGCTTCGAAAGCGTGACGGAAGAAGCAGCGATGTTGCGTCACATCTCAGTCGGCGACTGAGATACGGGTAACCTTAAACCCCTCCTTGCGCAGCAGTTCGATGACGCCTTCTTCGCCGGGCAGATGCAGGGCGCCGACGGCCATGAAGACATTGCCGGTATCGAGGATGGGCTTGGCGCGTGTCGCCATCACCTTGTTGCGATCAATGATGATGCGCTGCTCGAAATCGGCATAGCCGGCTTCGGTGCTTGCGCTTTTCTCTTCCGAGACCACCTTCATCATCGGCATGATCATGCCGATATCGCCGGACAGATAAAGATCGGTCGTGGTCGACATCACGTCCTGGATGGTATCGCCAAGCGCCAGAGTTTCGATCAGCGCATCCAGGTGGAAGGCGATCGGCAGGGCATCCATGGCTTTCAACTGCTCGACCAGTGATTCGAGGCCTTTTAGCGATTTGCCCTTCAGCAGGGCGTCTTCGGCGAGTTTCTTGTCGAGGAAGGAGGCGCCGGCCGCCTTCCGGTTCATTTCGCAAGCCGGCAGGGCGACGAAGCTCGCGATGATCCAGGGTTTCATCTTTGCCACCAGCGCCAGCGGAATACCGCGCAGCTTGAGATCGGCAGAGAGTTTTTCTTCCTGGGGGTCGTCGAGAAAATCCTTGATCGACTTGCCGTCGGAAAACATAGTCAGGTCCGGCCGCATCATCAGTGCTGCCGCCGCTTTCCGATCGTCGACGATCTCGTCCGATTCGACGACGACGGTTGCCGATTGTTCATAGGCCGTTTCCGCACCCTTCGGCATGGCCAGCACGCGTGGATCGGTCACGTGCATGGTGCCGAGCAGATAGGATGGCGCGATACCCGTCCTTTCGATCTTCCAGAACGTGCCCCTGCCATTCGGAACTGCTGCCGCTTCTTTCTCAAGGGCTGCGAAATTGGTCGGATCTGAAAGCTTCAGGTCTGCAACGAGGTTCCTGCCGTCGCAGACCGCGTCTTCGGCACGGGCGGGGGCGACCGTAAAAAGAACGGCAATCAGGCTGGCGGCCAGTGCCACATGCAGGGCGGCCATCAGCCAGAGCAGGCAATCTCCCGTCTTTTCGGCTATTTCGCGCAGCGGCTGGATCATCTCTTGCCTTGTCATTCCCGTCTCCAGGGCGGATTTCGTCACCCGGACCCTAGCGTCGGAAGCTTCACAAGCCCTTTAAGGAAGATGGTTAATGCCGGTCGGACGAGAAAATCACGCGACAATCAGGCGCGCGGATGCGCCCGATCGTAAATTTCCAGGAGCCTTGCCGAATCGACGCCGGTATAGATCTGCGTGGTCGACAGGCTGGCGTGGCCGAGCAGTTCCTGGATGGTGCGCAGATCACCACCTCCGGCCAGGAGATGGGTGGCGAAGGAATGGCGCAGCGCATGCGGTGTCGCCGTATCCGCCAGGCCGAGTGCACCGCGCAGCTTCTGCATGTCGCGCTGGATGATCGCTGGTTGCAGCTTGCCGCCGCGGGCACCGCGAAACAGCGGTTCATCGCCGGCCAGATGATAGGGGCAGAGTTTCACATAGGCCTTCACGGCCTCGATCGCCGGGCCGATCAGCGGCACGATCCGGGTCTTGCCGCCCTTGCCGTTGATCCGGAGCGCGGTCGGAGCGCCTTCGAAATCGCCGGGTGTTAGGTCAAGCGCTTCCGAAATGCGCAGGCCGCATCCGTAGAGCAAGGTCAGTACCGTCGCGTTCCGGGCAGCGATCCAGGGTTCGTCGTTGAGCTGGGCTTCCATGGTCACGACATGCAGCGCATCGCGGTCGGTCAATGGCTTCGGCAGCGATTTCGGCTGTTTTGGCGAACGAACGGCGGAAGCGCCGGCGGCATTGGCAAGCCCCTTCTTTTCCAGATGCCGCAGGAAGGAGCGGAGGCCGGCAAGGCCGCGGCCCAGCGTGCGCGCACCGGCGCCATCGCGTCGCCGGGCCGCGAGAAAACCGCGCAGGTCGCCGGGGCGCAGCGCGTGTATATCGGAAAGTTTCGCCGGGCCGGCAAGGTGGCCGGTAAGGAATGTCAGGAACTGCCGGCTGTCGCGCTCATAGGCCTCGACGGTCTTGTCCGACAGTCGCCGCTCCTGCGCAAGACTGTCGAGCCAGCGCTGCCGCTCGCTCATCAGTTCGGAATTGCCGATCACCAGGAGTTCGTTCACACCATGCCCCGCAGCCTTTGAAATATCGTCGTCACTGTGCGGTTTGCGCGTTATGTTTTTGCTAACGTCATCTTGGAATCTGTCATTCTTGGATCATATTCAGCTGTCATAGCAGGGCCAGACAAGGCGGAAGTAACGATGGACAGACGGGTTTCGGCAACCGGTTTCGCGCAGTTCGCAGAAGCGCTCGCCCTGGTCTCCCAGGGGCAGCCTGGTCATATCGTCGATACGCTGATTGCCGAGCGCGGCTGCAGGATCGCGACCCATCCGCTCTGGCCGGTGATGCGGCCATTTATCTACACGCTGCTCAATTATCGCAAGGCGATTGAGTTCGCCGATCAGGTCTCCAATATGCCCGGCTTCCAGGCTTTCGAGCACCTGAGCAACCTCCTGTCGCTGGACATCCGGGTGCACCATGCCGACCGGATTCCTGAAAAAGGCGGCTTTCTGCTGGTCAGCAATCACCCAACCGGTATTGCCGATGGCATCGCTGTCTTCGATCTCCTGAAGACCCGTCGTCCCGACATGATGTTCTTTGCCAATCGCGATGCTATCAGGGTCAATCCACGCTTCGTCGAAATGGTCATTCCCGTCGAATGGCGCGATGAACACAAGAGCAAGCTGAAGGCGCGCGAGACGCTGCAGGTGACCAACCGGGCGATCGCCGAGGAAAAAGCGACTGTGCTCTTTCCCTCCGGCCGCATCGCCTACTGGGCGGATGGCAGGTTGAACGAGCGCCCTTGGAAAACCTCCGCCGTCGGTTTTGCGCGCAAATACAACCTGCCGATCCTCCCCGTTCACATGACCGCGCGCAATTCCGGCCTGTTCTACTGGTTCGCCAAATGGTCGACCGAACTGCGGGACATGACCGTCTTCCATGAACTTTTGAACAAGAAGGGCGACCTGTTCGACTTCACCATCGGCAACCTGATCCGGCCGGAGGCGCTGGACGGCGATCCCACAGAGGTGACCCGGGCGCTGGAGCGGCATACCGTGCATGATCTGGCGCGGGATGGAGATGCGGCGTTCCGGCCCGTGGTTTCGTCGCCGGAGATCATCGGCGCGCTGAATAAAGTTTGTTGAGAACGCGCTAAACCTTGTCATCGAATTCTTGACTGCAGGCTGTCAGCCATAATACCTATGGTTGAAGTTCCGGCAGGACGAATCATGAAGTTTCTTTGCATTTTCATATGGGTGTTCTGTCTGCCGCTGGCGTCCGGTTTCGCGCAGTCCGCAAGGATGGGTACTTCGGAATTGCAGGTTGCAACAGAAGCCTTATTTGCTGCGGATCGTGATCTCCTCGACATCAAGTTGTCCGTCGATTCGATGGTCGATCCGGCGGTCAATCCGTCTGTGGCAAAGGCCCTGATCGACCGCATGGCCGCTGATGTGCAGGTCATGGCGGGCGAGGGGGCAAAGAGTGCCGAGACACTTGCGGCTCTGAAGCGGTATCTCTATGAGAGCGGCGCTTGGAACGACAACAGGCCCTTTCAGTACGATCTTGATGACCCGCTCGGCGAGAAGCCGGCCAACCGCTTGCTGCAACGCTATCTGACGACCCGGCGCGGCAACTGCATCACCATGCCGATGCTGTTACTGGCGCTCGGCCAACGGCTGGGCCTGACGCTGGCCGCTGCCCCGCTGCATATCTTCGTGAAGTATACCGATGATGATGGCGCCATCTGGAATCTGGAGGCCACCAGCGGCGGCGGTTTTACCCGCGATGTCTGGTACCGGCAGAAGCTGCCAATGTCGGATGAGGCGGTTGCGAATGGCATCTATCTGCGGCCGCTGTCGCATAAAGAGGCCACGGTGCTCATCGTCTCGTCGCTGGTGGACCATCACATCGATGCCGGCGCGTTCGAAGAGGCCATCACCGTTTCCGACGTCCTTCTGCAGCACTATCCGGACTTCGCCTATGGGCTGGTGAAGAAGGGCAGCGCCTATAGCGGCCTGCTGCGGCGGGAACTGGCTGGCAAATATACGCGCATGGAAGACATTCCCGCCGATCTGAAGACAAAGGCCGACCGGTGGTATGCAGAAAATATGGGGGCTTTCGCCAAGGCGGAAGCACTGGAGTGGCGGCCGGACGACGGCCAGACGCAATAACGATCCGATGCACGTGGGGACCTGTTCATGACATTCTTTTCCAGCGGGTTTCTCACCCGCATTCTCAGCCTGCTGCTCATCTGCAGCCTGCTGTCCCTGTCGTTCGGCGGGGCGGCCAATGCGCGGTTTATTTCGCCGGATACATTGGACCCGACACTGCCTGGTGTCGGTACCAATAGGTATGCTTATGCGGGCAACGACCCGGTCAATAACAGTGACCCTAACGGGCATGCCTTTAGTGGTTTTGGTGTAAAGGTATTTTTAGATACGTTAAGAGATATTTTTGCTGGTCAGGGATCCGAATCTAAAGTCGACTCAGATAGCGGCAGAACGCAATCTTCTACGTCGAAGTCATCTGAAACGTCGGCAAATTCCAGCCAACAAAGTGCCAAAGCCGCCGACGAGTTTTCTGCTAAAAAGGGGCGGGGCCCCAACCTTAGACATGAGGAAGCCGTTTCAAACGCCGTCGAAGAGGCTGAAAAAAGCGGATATAGGATCTTAAGTCCGACACAAGTGAGAGTGAAGGGCAGCTTTCCCGGCACTAGGATTTACGATTTTTTGGCGGAAGATTCTCAAGGAAATATAGTGGGTTTTGAAGTCAAAAGCACGATGTCTGAAACGGTGAAATTAAACAAGTCGCAGATTATGAAAGACATTTCCGTTATGAAATTTGGAGGTACCTCGGACTTTGGTCCTGTAAACAGTGTGGCATACAAAACAACCTGTGCTGGATGTGGTCCGGCAGATGCCAGAAGCTTGCTTCTTCGTTCTATGCTGGAGACGGCCGAAATCCCCTTTACTGAAATTATAAAGTAGATATCGAGGCGATCGCGTGGGAAAGGCTTTTTATAAACATCTATCTGCAACGCTCATGGATTCCGGCTATAAGAGAGTAAAATATTCCATATTTAGGAAGAAAATCGAGAATACGGATTTATCAAGTTTCGTAGAACTCAATTTTTTCGGCTATGGTTCTGCTCGATTGGTGTGTAATTTCGGACTTTCTTCGAGTGGTGCTTTGGCTTTCGCGAATACTTGTCTCCAGCTTTACGGCGGTGCGTTATATGCCGATAGACCTCCAATGGGCCGCCTCGCTTATTTCAATATAAATTGTCAAGTGGGCCGTGTTTGTGATTGGAGTCCGCGCGCCGCACTTCAACTCGAGGACTACAATATCGTCGATGCAGTATCGAAATTGATGTCCGATGTAGAGCAGAGAATTGCACCTCATTTTGAGAGGGTGAGCGATCTCCGGTCTTTCGGATCATTGGCGATAGCCGATCCAGAATGGGCACACTGGATTTATTGTCATCGTGCAATAAGGGCGGCGGAGTATGTATATGTATCGAAATTATTTGGAAAATCTTCGTCGGATATATCGGCGGATCTTCAACCGTACCTTAAAGATATCAGGACGGGGATCGATCGAAATATCGCTCCGGAAGTTTTTCTAGAGAACGTCATAAATCATCCAATCTCAAACTGAAATCCAACTGAACGAAAAAAGCCCCGCGATCACTCACGGGGCTCCTTGTTCATTCCATTCCCGAAACTAATCAGGCGATCTTCTGGCCGGTCTTGGCCCAGTCGGCGAGGAAGGTTGCGAGGCCGGCGTCGGTCAGCGGGTGCTTGACCAGCGCCTTAAGCGTTGCCGGCGGTGCGGTGATGACGTCGGCGCCGATCAGGGCTGCTTCCTTGACGTGGTTGACCGTGCGGATCGAGGCGGCGAGGATTTCGGTCTCGTAGCCGTAATTGTCGAAGATCTGGCGGATTTCGCGGATCAGGTCCATGCCGTCGAAGGCGATGTCGTCGAGGCGGCCGACGAAGGGCGACACGAAGGTCGCGCCGGCCTTGGCGGCGAGCAGGGCCTGGTTGGCCGAGAAGCACAGCGTCACGTTGGTCTGGTGGCCGTCCGAGGTCAGGTTCTTGCAGGCCTTGAGGCCGTCAAGCGTCAGCGGCAGCTTGATGCAGATGTTGTCGGCGATCTTCGAGATAACAGCCGCTTCCTTCATGATCGTCGCATAGTCGGTGGCAGCGACTTCGGCCGAAACCGGGCCTTCGACGATGCCGCAGATTTCCTTGGTGACTTCAAGGATGTTGCGTCCGGACTTCAGGATCAGGGAAGGATTGGTGGTGACGCCGTCGACGAGACCAAGGTCGTTCAGTTCCTTGATTTCGTTCACATCGGCTGTATCAACAAAAAATTTCATGGTTCTCTCCCTTGGGACGCGAAGGCTGCTTGGATTTGGCTGCTTCTATGTTTCGGGGTTTTCTTTAACGCAATCCGCGGGCAAGGTCACGGGCGATGACAGAAGATTCGACCGATTTGTTTGGGGCGCCGCCTGGCCGCCGTGTTGTGCCCGTTCTCGTGCCGATGCCGGCGCCAAAACCCTATTCCTATGCCGTCCCGGAAGGCATGGCGGTCGAGCCCGGCTCGATCGTCCAGGTGCCGCTTGGTCCGCGTTTCGTGCCAGGTATCGTCTGGGATGGCGAAGATGATGGAACTGTCGATCCGAAGAAGCTGAAAGCCATAGAGCAGGTTTTCGATTGCCCGCCTTTGACCCACGATATGCGCGCCTTCATAGACTGGGTGGCGTCCTATACCCTGTCTCCGCCCGGCCTTGTCGCGCGCATGGCGCTACGCGCGCCGGCGGCCTTCGATCCGGAGCCGATGATCGAGGGACTTCGCCTGACCGAAACCCGGCCCGAAAGGCTGACGCCGGCCAGAGCCCGGGTTATCGCGTCGGCCGACAACGGTTTTGCATGGACGCGCTCCGGCCTTGCCCATGCTGCCGGAACGTCATCCAGCGTCATCGACGGATTGACGATGCAGGGGGTGTTCGAGACGATCTTCATGTCGCCGCCGCCGATCGTCGCCGCGCCTGATCCGGATTATGTCACGCATCGCCTGGAGGGTCCGCAGAAGCAGGCCGCCGTCGATCTCCTGGAAAGTGTTGCCGCCGGCAGGTTCTCGGTCTCGCTGATTGACGGCATCACCGGGTCCGGCAAGACCGAGGTCTATTTCGAGGCGATCGCGGCGACGCTGAAAGCCGGCAAGCAGGTGCTGATCCTCCTGCCGGAAATCGCGCTGACGGCGAGTTTCCTCGAGCGTTTCCAGGATCGCTTCGGCTCGAAACCGGCCGAATGGCATTCCGATCTTGCACCCCGGACGCGCGAAAAGGTCTGGCGGCAGGTGACCGAGGGCGGCGTCAAGGTCGTTGCCGGCGCCCGCTCGGCGCTGTTCCTGCCATTCGAGAATCTCGGCCTAATTGTCGTAGATGAGGAACATGATCCGGCCTACAAGCAGGAAGACCGGGTGTTCTACAATGCCCGCGACATGGCGGTGGTGCGTGCCCGCATCGCGAACTTCCCGGTTGTTCTGGTGTCGGCGACGCCGTCTGTCGAAAGCCGCGTCAATGGCGAGATGGGCCGCTACAAGCCGATCCACCTTCCGACCCGCTTTGGCGATGCCGCTCTGCCCGATCTCGGCCTCATCGACATGCGCCGGCATCCGCCGGAGCGCGGCGGTTTCCTGTCGCCGGTCCTGCTCAGCCATGTCGGCAAGGCTGTGGCGCGTGGCGAGCAGGCTCTGCTCTTTCTCAATCGCCGCGGCTATGCGCCGCTGACACTGTGCCGGGTCTGCGGACATCGCTTCCAGTGCCCTGATTGCTCCAGCTGGCTGGTGGAACACCGGTTTCGCGGCCAGATCCAGTGCCATCATTGCGGCTACGCGGAAAACACCCCGGACGCCTGCCCGGAATGCGGAACCTTCGACCACCTCGTCGCCTGCGGCCCGGGGGTCGAGCGGATCGCTGAAGAAGTGGACCGGCATTTCCCGGATGCACGCACCATCGTTCTGTCCTCCGATCTCATGGGCGTGAAGCGCCTGCGGCTGGAACTGGACGCCATCGCCCGCGGCGAGGCTGATATCGTCGTCGGCACGCAGTTGGTCGCCAAGGGGCATAATTTTCCGATGATGACCTTTGTCGGTATTGTCGATGCCGATATCGGGCTTGCCAATGGTGATCCGCGTGCCGCCGAGCGAACCTTCCAGCTTCTCAGCCAGGTCACGGGCCGCGCCGGGCGTACAGGCTTGAAGAGCCTCGGGCTCTTGCAGACCTATCAACCGCAGCACCCGGTCATGCAGGCGATCGTCTCGGGCGATGCCGACGCTTTTTATGCGCGGGAAATCCATGAACGGGAAAAAGCGCTTTTGCCACCCTTCGGCCGGTTGGCATCGGTGATTGTCTCTGCTGAGACGCGCGCCGACGCCGAGGGCCACGCGCGCGCGATGCGACTTGCCGCCCCGCGCGTCAAAGGCATCAGCCTGCTCGGTCCGGCCGAAGCGCCGCTCGCCCTGATCCGCGGCCGCCACCGCTTCCGGCTTCTCGTGCATGGCCGCCGCAACAGCGACATGCAGGCTTTCGTCAAGGCGATGCTGGCTGCCGGCCCGAAGGTCCGCGGCTCGGTGCAGGTGCAACTGGATATGGATCCGCAGAGCTTTCTTTGAGGGGGCGGCTGCAAGTCTTGGCAACACGCTGGCCTTGGCAAGCCGCTGGAATTCCCCGGTCGTATCCGCAGTGCCGCAGGCCAGCATGTCCGGGTTTGGTCCGGCGTCGTGGCTCCTCGCGCCACACGGCGAAGACCGCCCGGCGAGTGCTTGCCTCTCCGTCTGGTTTCATGACAGTCTCGCTTTAAGGCTCGGGAGGCCCGGACACCTATGACCATCGAGATCGAAACCTTCGAATTCGTGGAGCGATGCCGCACATATCGCTCCACCGACGCCCTGCTCGGGGACCTTCTTCAATCGGTTGGCAAAGTGGGTTTCGACCACCTGATCGTCAGCGGTGTGCCCGCAGGCAAAGAGGCGCTTGCGCCGCTGGTGGAGCTCAATGGCTGGCCGGAGGGCTGGTTCCAGCGCTATGTGGAGCGTCGCTACGCGGATGTGGACGGCGTCTGCCGCCATAGCCGCACCGCCATCCAGCCTTTCTACTGGCAGGACGTGCCCGAGCGCCTGCAGGCGACCGCAAGTTCAAGACTGGTGGCGAACGAGGCCACGGATTTCGGGTTGATGAGCGGCTATGTCGTTCCCAGCTATTCGCGCCGCCATTGGCAGGCGCTTGTCTCTTTCGCCTCGCCGACCCGGCAGCTCCGGCTGTCCCGGCGCGAACTGACGGCTGTCAACCTGATGAGCATGATGACGATCCGGTGTGTCGAGAACTTGAGGCATCCCGAGGTCCTGGAGATCGTCCTGACCCCCCGCGAACAGGAAATCCTGACCTGGGCCGCCATGGACAAAACCGCCGACGAGATTGCCGATATCTTGAGGATCTCCACGGCCACGGTGCGCAAGCATCTACAGAACATCCGCCGCACCTATGGCGTGTCGAGCACGCTCGGTGCCGTTGCCGTGGCGATGCACCGGGCGCATATCGCGCCGTAGGGCCCCAAAATACTCATTTCTGATACCTGTTTCCCTCTCCCGATTGTGGCACTCAGCTGTTGGTTGCCCGTCGCTTGCTTCGGTGCAGCCCAAAGCCAAAGGCAGACGGCATTTGAAGGAGGATTGGCATGGCCAATATTTTTGGCACAAAAGGCAATGATTTTCGCCAGGGTGGTATCAGCTCCGACTATATCTATGGTTATGCCGAGGGGGCGGATCCCGCCCTCGAAACCGGCAGTGACGACCTGCGTGGCGGTGACGGCCGCGACCGCATCTTTGGCGGCGGCGGCAATGACCAGCTGCGCGGCGAAGCGGGCAGCGACTATCTCTACGGGCAGGACGGGGACGATCAGCTCTTCGGCGGCTCCGGCGACGACCTGCTGGATGGCGGCTCCGGAAATGACACGTTCTGGATCGAGGGCAATATCACCGGCATCGATACGTTCGCCGGCGGCTCCGGCACCGATACCGTGCGACTTTCCGCCAATCTCGTGCGCCAGAAGATCATTCTTGATGCCGCATCCGGTGTCGAGGTACTCAACACCGGCGGCTTTTCGATGCAGGGAACGCATGGTGGAGATAGCTATGATTTCAGCGGGCTGAAGTCGCTCGTCAATTCAGGTGCAAAAATCGATCTGCAGGGCGGCGAAGACACCTATATCGGCCATGCCGGCATCGATATCGTGCATGGCGGTGCGGGCAATGACAAATTGTATGGCGGTGCCGGACACGATCAGCTCTATGGCGATGCAGGCCGCGACCTGTTCGATGGCGGATCGGGTGACGACACATTTTGGATCGGGGGGATCGGAGCCGATACGTTTCTCGGCGGTACGGGCAGCGACACGATCCGGTTGACCACCAATACCGATCGCCAGACGCTCACGGTGACTGCGGCGGCGAGTATCGAAGTTTTCGATACCGCCGGCTTTGTGCTGACAGGGACGGCCGGCAGGGATGTGTTCGATCTGACGGGGCTCGGTCGTTTCAAGACCGGCGCACCCAGGATCGACCTGGAAGGCGAAGCGGACATCTATCGCGGCCATGCCTGGGCCGACAATGTCGGTGGCGGCAGCGGAAACGACCGCATCGAGACCGGAGCGGGCAACGACGTTCTCGATGGTGGCTCCGGCACGGATACGCTTCTTGGCGGTTCGGGCAGCGATACCTATACGGTCGACCGGGTGACGGATGTCATTGACGAGCGCAGCGGCAGTGGCAGCGATACCGTGCGGTCCTCGGTAAGCTTCAGCATTGTTGAAACATCCTATGTCCTGGGTTCGTTCGAGCACCTGACCCTTTTGGGTTCCGGCAATATCAATGCCACCGGCAACGGGCTCAAGAACACGATCACCGGCAATGGCGGCAATAATGTCCTCGACGGTGGCGCCAATACGGACAAGCTCATCGGCGGCTCCGGCAACGATACCTATGTTCTGGGCGCGGGCGCCGACAGCGTCTCCGACAGCGCGGGAACCGACATGATCACATCCACCATCACCCGCTCGCTCAGCAGCTATGCCGGCATCGAAAATCTCAGACTTTCAGGTTCCGGCAATATCAACGGAACCGGCAACGGCGGCGCCAATTCGTTGAGCGGCAACAGCGGCAAGAATACGCTTGATGGAGCGTCCGGCAACGACAAGCTCAACGGTGGCTCGGGGATCGACAAGCTGATCGGCGGCTCTGGCAACGATACCCTTATTGGCGGCGCGGGAAGCGATGTGCTGACCGGAGGGACGGGTAAGGACCGCTTCGTCTTCGACACGGCGACGAGCGCCTCCAGCAATGTCGATATGATTACGGATTTCAATGTCGCCGATGATCGCCTTGTTCTCGATAATGCGATCTTCAAGGCGATTGGCGCCGCCGGCTCGCTGCAGTCTTCGGCCTTTGCCGTCAACAATACCGGCCTTGCGACCGACGCGAAACACCGTCTCATCTATGAGCGGGACACGGGTGAACTCTACTACGATGCCAACGGCGACCTATCAGGGGGATCGGTGCTCATCGCGAGGCTCGATCCGAAACTGGCCCTGACCTATCAGGACTTCGATATCATCTAGCCGGCATGCCTTCCCTAAGCTGGGATCATCCTGAAAGACGAAGCGAACTATCCAGCGCCCCGCGGCGAAAGCCGTGGGGCGTCGTGCTGTGGCGTGTCGAGCCCTGGGAGCAGGGGATACCGACGGACAGCTCCTTGCAAACCTCTGAAAACCATGGACGCGCCGCAGAATTCCCGTTGCTGTGCGATTCCCTTTCACGCGGACTTGCGCTAGATCAGTCTCCGAGTGCCAAAAGCGGGGGGCAGGCCATGGAATTATATATCCCGACCGAGACAGGGGAGTTTCTGGCCTTCTGCGCGGCAGGTGTAACAGCGCTGCTCGGTCTCGTCTTCCTCTTTGCCCCCGGCCTTGCCTATCGCGCTCTGGGTATCGACCTGCGTGAAGGTCGCCGCGGCGGTTATGCGGAAGCCCGCTCGACCATGGGAGGCTTTCATCTTGGTATGGGTCTCGCGGCGTTGCTGCTGGCCCAGCCGATGGTCTATCTGGCGCTTGGTTCGGCCTTTGCGCTTGCTGCTTTCGGGCGCATTCTGTCGATGCTGTCCGACGGTGGAAACACGCTGCTCAACTGGGCCCTGGTCTGCCTGCAAATCGCGCTTTCCGCCCTACCGCTGGCCTATGTTTTCGGCTTTATATAGCGCTTGATCAGGGCGGCGGAGCCCACCGGCAATATCACAAACCTCATTTTCGGCAAAATTTAGCCGAACGATGCGCAGTTATGACGCATTCGTGCTGTTCGCGTGTTGCGAGTCCAGATATCCTATGCTAGACGAACCCGACTTGTGGGGGAAGCAGGCCGTCCGGCCTGGATATCCTTAAAAATATAGCAGCAAATTCAAAGCGTTGGGTTTACGGGTTTCCGCAGACAGCGTGATTGAATTAAAATGAGAGAAGCTTGTGCCCGTGGCAGACACATCCCAGCTTATTTCCGGTGTTGCAGAAAGGTACGCGTCTTCGCTTTTCGATCTCGCGCTTGAAGCGGGCTCGGTGGAGAGCGTAGGGTCTGATCTGGATGCGTTCCTGCGCATGATCGATGACAGTGCCGATCTGAAGCGTCTCATCGTCAGCCCGGTCTTTTCCGCAGACGACCAGTTCAAGGCCATTTCCGCGATCATCGCGAAGGCCGGAATTTCGGGTCTGGTCGGAAACTTCCTGAAGGTTGTTGCGCGCAACCGCCGTCTGTTTGCGGTTCCCGGCATCGTCAAGTCCTACCGCGCAACTGCGGCCCGTCATCGGGGTGAAATTTCTGCCGAGGTCACCTCGGCCCATGCGCTGTCAGCAGCGCAGGAAACTGAATTGAAGGCGGCGCTCAAGAGCGTCACCGGCAAAGACGTGACGGTCGCCGTCACTGTCGATCCGTCTATTCTCGGTGGTTTGATCGTCAAGGTCGGGTCCCGCCAGATTGACACTTCCCTTCGCACAAAGCTCTCGAGCCTTAAGCTTGCACTGAAAGAGGTCGGCTGATGGATATCCGCGCCGCGGAAATTTCCGCAATTCTTAAAGATCAAATCAAAAATTTCGGCCAGGAGGCAGAAGTCTCCGAAGTCGGCCAGGTGCTTTCCGTCGGTGACGGTATTGCCCGCGTCTACGGTCTGGACAATGTCCAGGCTGGCGAGATGGTTGAATTCCCCGGTGGAATTCGTGGCATGGCGCTGAACCTCGAAGCCGACAACGTCGGTGTGGTTATCTTCGGTGCCGACCGCGGCATCAAGGAAGGCGACACCGTCAAGCGGACCGGCGCCATCGTCGATGTTCCGGTTGGTCCGGAACTGCTCGGCCGCGTCGTTGACGCGCTCGGCAACCCGATCGACGGCAAGGGCCCGATCAATGCAACGCGCCGTTCGCGCGTTGACGTCAAGGCGCCGGGCATCATCCCGCGCAAGTCGGTTCATGAGCCGATGTCGACAGGCCTCAAGGCCATCGACGCTCTGATCCCGGTCGGCCGCGGCCAGCGCGAGCTGGTCATTGGTGACCGCCAGACCGGCAAGACCGCCATCATTCTCGACACGATCCTCAACCAGAAGGCCATTCACGACAATGGCCCGGATGCGGAAAAGCTGTATTGCGTCTATGTCGCCATCGGCCAGAAGCGTTCGACGGTTGCCCAGTTCGTCAAGGTGCTCGAAGAGCGCGGCGCACTGAAGTATTCCATCATCGTTGCTGCGACGGCGTCCGACCCGGCTCCGATGCAGTATCTCGCACCGTTCGCCGGTTGCGCGATGGGCGAATACTTCCGCGACAACGGCATGCACGCCCTGATCGGCTATGACGATCTGTCGAAGCAGGCTGTTTCCTACCGTCAGATGTCGCTTTTGCTGCGCCGCCCGCCGGGCCGCGAAGCATATCCGGGCGACGTTTTCTATCTGCATTCGCGTCTCCTCGAGCGCGCTGCAAAGCTCTCCGACGCCAATGGCGCTGGCTCGCTGACGGCTCTGCCGGTCATCGAAACCCAGGGCAACGACGTTTCGGCGTTCATCCCGACCAACGTGATCTCGATCACCGACGGCCAGATCTTCCTTGAAACCGACCTGTTCTACCAGGGCATTCGCCCGGCGGTGAACGTCGGTCTGTCGGTTTCCCGCGTCGGTTCGGCCGCTCAAGTCAAGGCGATGAAGCAGGTTGCCGGTTCGATCAAGGGCGAGCTTGCCCAGTATCGCGAAATGGCCGCCTTCGCCCAGTTCGGTTCGGACCTGGATGCTGCAACGCAGCGCCTCCTGAACCGCGGTGCACGCCTGACCGAACTCCTGAAGCAGCCGCAGTTCTCGCCGCTGAAGACGGAAGAGCAGGTCGCCGTGATCTTCGCGGGCGTCAACGGCTATCTCGACAAGGTTCCGGTCAACAAGATCGGTGCATTCGAACAGGGTCTGCTTTCGTACATGCGTTCGGAAGGCAAGGACATTCTTGAAGCTATCCGCAAGGAAAAGGCCATCAGCGACGACGTCAAGGGCAAGCTTAAGGCTGCCATCGACACGTTTGCGAAATCCTTCGCCTGATCGGGTTCCATTTAGGACTAGGACGGATAACGGATGCCTTCACTAAAGGATCTGAAAAACAGGATCGCCTCCGTCAAGGCGACGCAGAAGATCACCAAGGCGATGAAAATGGTCGCCGCGGCGAAGCTTCGGCGTGCGCAGGAGGCGGCCGAGGCTGCTCGGCCATATTCGCAGCGGATGAGTGCTGTTCTGTCGAACATCGCCCAGGCTGTGGGTTCTGACGACAGCGCGCCGCGCCTGATGACAGGCACCGGTCGCGATCAGACCCATCTTCTGGTGGTCTGCACGGCCGAACGCGGCCTTTGTGGCGGTTTCAACAGCCAGATCGCCCGGTTTGCCCGCGATCACGTGCGCAAGCTGCTGATCGAAGGCAAGACGGTCAAGATCATCTGCGTCGGCAAGAAGGGTTTCGATATCCTGCGCCGCGAATTCGCATCGCTGATCATCGATCGCGTCGATTTGCGTGAAGTCAAGAAGATCGGCTTCGACAATGCCGACCAGATCGGCAAGAAGATCATCGGGCTTTTCGAAAAGGGTGAGTTCGATGTCTGCACGCTGTTCTATTCGGAATTCAAGTCGGTGATCTCGCAGGTCCCGACCGCACTTCAGTTGGTTCCGGCCGCCGTTTCGACAAATGCGGCGGACGCAGGTGCAGCAGCGATCTATGAATACGAGCCAGATGCGGGCGAGATCCTCAGCGATCTTATTCCGCGCAACATTTCGGTGCAGGTTTTCCGGGCTCTGCTCGAAAATGTTGCCGGTGAAATGGGTGCCAAGATGAGCGCGATGGACAACGCCACGCGCAATGCCGGTGATATGATCAACAAGCTGACGCTGTCCTACAACCGTCAGCGCCAGGCTCAGATCACCAAGGAACTCATTGAAATCATTTCGGGCGCGGAAGCGCTCTAAGGTTACGGAAAGAGGGTAAGAATCATGGCTAAGGCAGCTACCCCCACAGATACCGCAGCGGTCAAGAAGCCGGCTGCAACGAAGAAGGCAGCTACCGTCAAGGCTCCGGCCGCTGTGATGACAGCAACCGGTGCCGTCGGCCGCGTGACGCAGGTCATTGGCGCCGTCGTTGACGTTTCGTTCGATGAAGGCCAGCTGCCGCTGATCCTCAACGCGCTGGAAACCGACAACAACGGCAACCGCCTTGTTCTCGAAGTGGCACAGCATCTCGGCGAGAACGCGGTCCGCACGATCGCCATGGACTCGACCGAAGGTCTGGTTCGCGGTCAGCCGGTCACGGACACGGGCGCTCCGATCACCGTTCCCGTTGGTCTGGAAACGCTCGGCCGCATCATGAACGTCATCGGCGAGCCGGTTGACGAAGCGGGTCCGCTGATCACTTCGGGCAAGCGCTCGATCCACCAGGAAGCACCGTCCTACGTCGAGCAGTCGACGGAAGCACAGATCCTCGTCACCGGCATCAAGGTCGTCGACCTTCTGGCGCCTTACGCCAAGGGCGGCAAGATCGGCCTGTTCGGCGGCGCCGGCGTCGGCAAGACCGTTCTGATCATGGAACTGATCAACAACGTCGCCAAGGCGCACGGTGGTTACTCGGTATTCGCCGGCGTGGGTGAACGCACCCGCGAAGGTAACGACCTTTACCACGAAATGATCGAATCCGGCGTGAACAAGCACGGCGGCGGCGAAGGCTCCAAGGCTGCCCTCGTCTACGGCCAGATGAACGAACCTCCGGGCGCCCGCGCTCGCGTCGCCCTGACGGGCCTGACGATCGCTGAACAGTTCCGCGACGAAGGTCAGGACGTCCTGTTCTTCGTGGACAACATCTTCCGCTTCACCCAGGCAGGTTCCGAAGTGTCGGCTCTTCTCGGCCGTATTCCTTCGGCCGTGGGTTATCAGCCGACGCTCGCCACCGACATGGGCCAGATGCAGGAACGCATCACCACGACGACCAAGGGTTCGATCACCTCGGTTCAGGCCATTTACGTTCCGGCCGACGACTTGACCGACCCGGCTCCGGCAACTTCGTTCGCCCATCTGGACGCAACGACGGTTCTGTCGCGCTCGATCGCCGAAAAGGGTATCTACCCGGCCGTCGACCCGCTCGATAGCACCTCGCGCATGCTCGACCCGATGGTTGTCGGTGAAGAGCACTATGAAGTGTCGCGCCGCGTCCAGACGACCCTGCAGCGCTACAAGTCGCTCCAGGACATCATCGCCATCCTGGGCATGGACGAGCTGTCGGAAGAAGACAAGGTTGCGGTTGCCCGCGCCCGCAAGATCGAGCGCTTCCTGTCGCAGCCGTTCTTCGTCGCCGAAGTCTTCACCGGTTCGCCGGGCAAGCTGGTTGCGCTCGAAGACACGATCAAGGGCTTCAAGGGCCTGGTGAACGGCGAATACGACCATCTTCCGGAAGCCGCCTTCTACATGGTCGGCTCCATCGAGGAAGCCGTCGAGAAGGCAAAGCGTCTGGCTGCTGAAGCTGCGTAATTTGACTTTGATCACGGGCGCCCGGCGCCCGTGATCGTCAAGCGTTGCAATGAAACTGCTGTTTGTGTTGCATCGAATGGACTTATCTGCCGGCGTCTTCAGGCCGGCGGCGCCAAAAGAAGCGAATGATCATGGCTGATTTCAATTTTGAACTCGTTTCTCCGGAACGTCTCCTGCTCTCCGAGCGGGTCACCGAAGTCGTTATTCCGGCCACCGAAGGCGAGATGACCGTCATGGCCAATCATGCGCCGACGATGACCACGATCAAGCCGGGTGTTGTCACCGTCAAGGCGACCGATGGCAAGGTGACACGCTACGTCGTGTTCGGTGGCTTTGCCGATATCCTGCCGACGGGCTGCACGCTGCTTGCCGAATCGGCTGTTCCTGTTGGCGAACTGAGCCGCGCGGCGATCGAAAAGCGCATCGAGATCGCCCGTGCCGAACTTGAAAATGCCAGCGCTGACGAGCACAAGACCGGTATCGAGCAGTTCATTGCTTCGATGACAGCCCTGAACGGCATCGTCATCGCTGCCTGAGCGATCGGCCGCTTCTGACAAAACCCGCTTCGGCGGGTTTTTTTGTGCCTGGACGCAGGCAATACAATTTCCGGATTTGTGAACGAACAGCACTTCCGCCGACGCACTGAAACGCCCGGGACCTGAAGATCCCGGGCGCCGCGGTCGATGGTCTTGATTGTGTTGCCGGCGTTTCCCCGCAGGTCAGCTTGCCATTTTTTCCGCGTTTGACTTCTGCTCGTAGTGATGGCCGAAGCGGCTGGCGAGGAAGGCATCCAGCCGGATTTCCTCCTGCCGCACGAAGCCCTTTGCCGGCAGTTCGCCATGGGCCAGCATGTCGAGCACGGCGCAGATGCTGGCAGCCGTGGTGATCTGGATCGCGCTCAGCATGCGACCGGCGATCACGCTGCTGTAGACCTTGTTGGCATAGGTTTCCTGCACCAGACGGCCTTCCCTGCGGCCGGAAACGGTCACGAAGATGATGACCACGTCCTGTGTCGTCGAGGGCAGGGCGTTTTCAAGGATATCCTTGAGCACGTCGCGGCGATGGCGAAGGCCGAGGTCGTTGAGCAGCGCCTTCATGATGGCGGCGTGGCCGGGATAGCGGATCGTGCGATAGTTCAGCGTGCGGACCTTGCCCTTTAGCGTCTCGCACAGCGTGCCGAGACCGCCTGATGTGTTGAAGGCTTCATAGGTGACGCCGTCGAGCGAAAACTCTTCGCGCTCTTCCAGAGCCGGAACCTCGATCAGATGGCCTTCGACGATCGCCTCGCAGGGCTCGATATACTCGTTGATGACGCCGTCCGTGCTCCAGGTGAGATTGTAGTTCAGCGCGTTCGACGGATATTGCGGCAGGGCGCCGACACGCATGCGCACGCTGTCGAGCGTGTCGAAGCGGCTGGCGAGGTCATTGGCGACGATCGAGATGAAGCCTGGCGCAAGGCCGCACTGGGGAATGAAGGCGGTTTCCGCCTGTTCGGCGATCGCCTTGACGCGGCGGGTCGATTCGACGTCTTCCGTAAGATCGAGATAGTGGACCTTGGCCGCAGCCGCAGCTTCGGCAATGGCGATCGTCAGGTGGAATGGGGCAGCGCTGAGCACGGCAAACTTGCCCGTCAGCAGGGTCACGAGAGCAGCGTGGTCACCGATGTCGATTTCGGCTACGGAAATGGAGTCGTGCTTCTCGATCTGGCCGAGTTGCTCCTTGCTACGATCGGCAACGGTGACGCTGTAGTCTCCGGAATGCGCGAGCAGGCGGGCAATGGTTGAGCCGATCTTGCCGGCGCCTATGACGACGATGTTCTTCATTTTCGTTCCCCTAAACAACTTTGTCAGAACATCGCGGTATTTTCGGTTGATTTGAAGCGTTGATCCGAACAATCTGTAGCCTCATTTTTAACATTTCGACGGCAGGATTTTACCAAATGACGCTAGCGGATAAGGATCGACAACTCCTTTCGCTTCTAAGCGAAAACGCACGCATGCCGACGGCGATGATCGCCCGCCGGCTTGGCCTTTCAAGAACGACGGTTCAGACCAAGATTGAGCGGCTGGAGCGGGACGGTGTCATCACGGGCTACGGCGTGCGGCTGTCGGACGATTTCGAGCGGGGCATTGTCAGGGCGCATCTGCTGATCACGCTGGCACCGAAGGCGCTCAGCCGCGTCACGCCGGCGCTGGAGGCTATTCGGGAGGTTCAGACCCTGCATTCCGTCAGTGGCAGTTTCGACCTGATCGCCATCGTCGCGGCGACGTCGATCAGCGAATTGGACCTGATCATCGACCGGATCGGCGAGATCGATGGCGTCGAACGAACCTTGTCGTCGATCATTCTGTCGACCCGTATCGATCGTTGAACCAGCCGGCCAGTCGCAAAAAAGGCCCGACGGATGCCTGTCGGGCCTTGTTCAATTTCGCTTTACGGCTGTTTCAGGCGTCCTTGTCAGAAGCCCGTGCCGCCCTTCAGCTCATTCATCACGGTACGAATGATGATCTTGAAATCGAGGAGCAGCGAGAAGTTCCGGACGTATTCCACATCGCAGACGATCCGGCGGATTGCCTTCCAACGGTTGGACGTCGGGCCACGCAGGCCACGGGCCTGTGCAAGCCCGGTGAGGCCAGGACGCATCAGATGGCGGTTTTCATAGCCCTGGACGAGGTCGGCGTAGTTCCTGCCAGCCGCAAGCATGTCCGGAACGTGTGGACGCGGACCGACGAGCGACATGTCGCCGATCAGAACATTCCAGAGCTGCGGCAATTCATCGAGGTTTGTCTTGCGCAGGAAACGACCGACACGCGTGATGCGAGGGTCGTTGCTGACCGTCTGGCGCACGCCGCTTTCGTCTCCGAGATCCGTAAACATGGACCGGAACTTGAGAATTTCGAAGGGAGTCTCATTCAGTCCCGTCCGCAACTGGCGAAAGAAGACAGGTCCCTTGCTTTCCAGCTTAATCATGAGGGCGATCATGAGGATCACCGGGCACAGGACAAGCAGACCGCAGAATGATCCGAAAATATCGACACCGCGCTTGAGGGCCAGATGAACCGGCCGGTTGGGCGCTGCTGCAGGATTGATGTAGAAGTTGCTTTCGTCTGATCGACGTCCGCCGTTCTGCAGGGCAACGACTTGCCTTGAAGACATCGCTCTTCCCAGTCGGCTGTCGTCGCTTCCGATAACCGTTGATTGTTGTAGCATCATCTTCTCTGTCATTGCTTCAAATACTCCTGGCACCTTTGACAGACAACACACGGCAGAATTTTGTCCGTGTGCGGAAATATCGTTTGTCCAAAGTCGCCGCTTAAAATTTTCAAAACGAACGACCGCCCAACATGCGGGCAAACCCACATGTTTACAGTGTGACCTCGGTTGTATCGTCCCTGGAAATTTCTTGCGCTGTTCTCAGCGATTGATCTGCTTATTGATTTATTAAATATGATGGACTTTGACAACCCGGTAAAGGCGCTATTGTCGGCTTTGTGGTTAATTTGCAGCGGTTCAAAATGGGCCAACTTTGGGCCTGTTCCCTTTTGTCACAAAGGGTTGCGCCAATCATGCCCCACAATGATTCAGGGCTGCCCTGCGAAAACGCGTGGGCTCGCGGAAGCCGGATTGCAATCTATGCACGATAAAATTGAATCGATTTATGTCACAAATCCGCGACGGTTCGTGCGTTTGGCATTGTGTTGCCGGTCTTGCGTTTCAGCGATTCGTTTTCGATGCGTCGCTTTTCGGCAGGGATATTTCGCCGGGTACGGCGCCTTCTCCCGGAATGATGCCCCCTGAAAGCGGATCAGCCGCACCATCCGGCAAGGGCAGCCACTTCGAGCGGTCAAAGTAGCGCGCCTCCAGCACCTGCTTGCGGCGATCGGCGGACTGGCTGGCAAGGAAGTTATATCGGGGGATCTCGCCGAACTCCTTTTTCAACTGGATACGGCTACCAAAATTGCGGATGTCGAAATTTTCGAGCGCGTGGATTTTCGTCAGAACGTCGGCGCTGTCGTCCCAACGCACCTGCCGCAGGAAGATCATTGCCGCCTCGCCGCCGAGACGGGCCACCCGGTCCCGATCCGCGGCTTGCTCGATGTTCATCTTGATCCGGAAGGATGTAACCCGGTTTTCGCTGTCGCCCTTGATGGCAATGAAGACGGATGATGCGATAGTGTCATCGCCCGCCGCCTTTGGCAGGTTGTTCAGCGAGGAGCATTCCCAATTGTCCGTGTTGGCACTGCTCACCGTCCAGGTTAGATCGGTAAAACCGCCACTGCGCAGGCGATCACAGAGGGTCTGCGGATCGCTCTGGATCAGGCGGACGAAATGCTGCTCTTCGGCGTTGAAATTCGAAAATGCGTGCGCGGGCAAGGCCATCAGCGGCGCTGGCAGACGATCGCGTCGTGTTCCGAAAGGAGATTTCCGCTCGATCGATCGTGGCACGGACGGCGAAATTTGCGGGAATCCGGCATAATCCAGAAGGATTTTCAGATTACGGCGATCATTGGCCAGAAGCACCGTTGCGGAAATTGCGGCAAAGACCGTCAGCACCGCTATCAGAAAGAAGATCTTTCCCGACCGGTTTTCCCGCTTCTGCTCCATTCCGAAACCCGAACTCCACCGTCTGTCGTCGCATCAGCCAGCCTGACGCTGCTTGTACGCCGATATCAGCACCCAAACCAGAGCCAGTGGCCAGACCAGACACAGGACAAGCCCGAAAAGACGCGGCCAATCCCAATGCCCGCCGCCAGCCCTTCCTTCCCGATAGGTGCTGTCAAGGAAGAGTAGACCGACCACGGTATAGATTGACAGGAACAAGGCAGGCCAGGTCATGATGCAGGTTTCCGAAATTCGCGAGAGAACGGACAATACTCGGTACGCGCAACTTCAGTGGAACTTGTCAGCAAGACCGAAAGACCGGAACCGGCTTGGCGGGCTGCGCAGGATGGGACCACGACAAAGACTACGCTCCCGTATCGCATGATTCGACTGCACTGCACAATCGATCAGCCGGGCGCCGCGCCGCCCATATCAGTTCAAGACCCGTCGTCCGGGATGTTCAGGATATGGCCGCATGCCTTGCAGTGCACTGCGTCGGTATCATGCCGCTGCAGGGCGCATTGCGGGCAGGGATGCACGACCTTGTAGGGCCGCACAACCGCCTGGGCGAGGCGAACGAACAGCGAAATGCCGAAGATCATCGTGACGATCGATGTGATCTTGCCGAGCGTGCCGGGAAGCGTCACGTCGCCGAAGCCGGTGGTCGTCACCGTTGCGACTGTGAAATACAGCGCATCGATGAAATTCCCGATCTTCGGTTCGCGCCCGTAAAAGGTCGTGTAGACGAAGCCGGTCACCAGGAAAAGGAAGGTCAGGAGGTTGACGCAGGCCTGGACGATGTCCTCCACGCGGCCATAGCCGGCTCTCAGCAAAAGCAGCTTCAGAAGCTTGCTCTGGCCGAGTGCCCAGACGCGCAGGAAGCGCAGAAAGGCAAAACTCGACAGCAGCGTCGGGAAGAGCAGCGTTGCCAGGATGACAAGGTCGACCCAGGTCATCCCGCGGCCTGCCCAGTAACGCAGGTTCGGCGCCGTGATGGCGCGTGCGGCGAGTTCGAAGGCGATCAGCAGGGCAATGCCATAGTCGATGACGAGGAACACATTGCCCCTGCCCAGATGCGGGGAAGCAATAAAGAAGCCGATGATCGCGATATCGAGCAGCGCCATGCCGACCTGGAAGCGGATCGCCCCGGGGTGGCTGCCGAAGTAAAGCGAGCGCAGACGGCGGCGCAGGCGCTGGAATGCGGTCATCGTCTCTGTCGTGTCGTCCGTGCTGGCCATCCCACCCGGATAGGGCCACTGACCGATCGGGTCAAGCCGAAGGCGAGTGTCGGGCGAGTACGGTAGACCCGCCCGATATCCGGATTGTCTTTACCGGGCGCTTGTGGGGAAGGCCGGGAGCTTGGCGATGTCCGTTGCATCATGCTGCACGATCAGGGTCGCATCGAGCGCCTTGGCGATCCCGGTCAGCCGCTCCATCGAGGCGAGCGTTTCCGCCCGGTCGAAGTTGAAGGTGGGCACACCACGGTTTTCGAACTGCTCCTCGAAATGGGCGACGTCGCCGGAAAGCACGACCGCCCCGGTTTTCGCAAGACGAACAAGAAGGCTCGTTTCACCGGGCGTATGGCCCGGTGTCGACAGGATGGTCACGGACCCATCGCCGAACACGTCGCGATCTCCGGATATCGCATCGACCTTCGCCCCACCCTCGAGCCATGGCTTGATGAATGCCGGATCGACGCCGAAGGGCAGGGGGGTATCCTTGAACTGCGCGAGATCGGCAGCACCGATTATCAATGTGGCCTGCGGAAAGGACGCGGCCTGTCCGACATGGTCGAAGTGGTTGTGGCTGATGCCGAGACGCCCGATCTGTTCGGGCTTGATGCCGATTTCCGCGAGCTGGGTCGGGAGGTCTTTGGCAAGCGTCGGCGCCAGCACCGCTGTCGGATCCAGCTTTGCACCCAGAAGCGCTGCCGGCAACCCGGCATCCCAGAGCATGTAGTCCTGATCGTGGCGGATCAGATAGCAGCTGTCGGTCAGCGTCCGTTTTTCGCCGACATGATTGTAGGTGTCGGAAAACAACGAAAGGTCGCGGACCTCGATCTCGCCGCAGTCGAGCCGCCAGAGTTCGACATCGGCGGCATGTGCCGTGGATGTGATCAGGGCAGCGGCGGAAAAGAGAATTGTTGCAATCGGGTTCATGTTCGTCTCCTTGGATGGGAGGCCGTTTTTGACGCAATCCTTTCGGGATGGAGGGTCCGGTTCGATCGATTTAGGGCCCGAAATGCTCACCTGTGCAGTTTTTTATTGGCGCGTCCTGCGTTATCGTCCGCCCATGAACATTCACTATAAAAGCACCGACGACGCCCATTTCCGCTCCATGCTTGTGGAACGCCTGCGGCCCATGATGGCGCCGCACGGCACAGCCGGCCGCTATGCGCACGGCAATCGGCTCTTTTCCTATTGCTCCATCGATCGGGAGCGGTTCAGGGCGATTGAGCTTCCGTGCCCCATCATCGGCATCATGTTGCGTGGCCTGAAGGAAGTCTGGCTCGGCGACACGACGCATGTCTTCGAGCCTGGGACTGTCTTCGTCCTGCCCGGCCGCGTGCCGATGGATGTCGTCAATATTCCCTCCGGGCCTACCTCCTCCTATGAATCGCTTTTGCTGGAGGTGCCGGCGCTACCGGCCGGCATGGCGCCGCTGACGGGGAGCGAGAAGACGAGCCTGCGCGATGGTGACCGGCAGTTCCGCGTGCCGCTCGATCCGGATCTCGTCGATACGCTCATTCACGCGGCAACGGCGATTGCCAGCGAAGTCCTGGGCGAGGCGGTCAAGGCGGTGCGACTGACGGAGGTGCTGACGCTGCTGCGGCCGCTCCCCGCGGCCCGTCCGCTGTTCGAGGCCAGCCTGCCCGACGAAGTTGCCTGGCTCGTCGGAAGTGCGCCGTCGGAGGCCTGGACGGTCGAGCGCGTCGCCGATCATCTCTGTCTTGGCGCCTCGACGCTCCGCCGGCGTCTTGCAGCCGAGGGGACATCGTTCCGCGCGATCGTCCGGGCCGAGCGGCTTCGTGCCGGCCAGAGCGCCCTTGCCGCCGGCATGTCGAGCTTCGCCGCAGCGGAAGCCGCCGGCTATGCTTCGCGCTCGCATTTCGCCCGGCGCTACCGGGAAAGTTTCGGCCAGTCACCAAGCGGCCGCCGCCCCGCCTGAACTGCGGTTCTTGCGAGGTCGGCCGGTGACTGGTCGTCGATACATCTTTTTGAGAATGTGTCGTGTCCGTCCCGAATCCCCGCGATCAGGGTCACGGTAGATTTATGCCGTGCTGCGCAAGAATCCGGCGCTGTTCCGGCTCATCCCAAAAGACCAGCATGTATTTGCCGACATGGACCATTTTCCATTCGTCGTTGCTGATATAGCTGGCGCCGATAACCGTGCGGTACCGCGCGCCGTTGGCTCCGAGAAGGCGATAGATGCAGTCGTATCTTGGGAACGCGCTTCTGCGCTGAAAGAATCTGGACTTGGATTTCCGGGGGCACTCGATCGCCTCGATTTTCGTAACCTTGCCGTTGCTGAGGCGTTCGATCGTTCCATCATCACGAAAGGCGCTGATGTCCTCTCCGTGATCGAAACCCCATCGAAGAAATCGCGTGGCGTCATCGTGGGGCGGGGTATGATCTCCAATGCCGAAATACCAGACCGCGGAGACAAAGACGCAGGCAATGATGGTCCACACGTTGAAGAACGAACGTTTGCTCGTGGCGCTCGGTGAGGACATTGATCTCCGCGCTTTCCCGGCTACCGCATGCCTCCTGAACCGGAATCCGTTCAGGGGTAGATTTTGCGGCGGATTGAAAGCGTTACAGCACCGCGTGTCATGTTTGACGGGCGGTGCTGTAACTTCAGTTCAGCGGAAATCATAGCAGACGTGGCGGCGGGCCGCCACGTCTTTCCATTTCGGTTTTATTTCTGCCAGCTCTTGACCAGTTCGTCGTAGTTGATGGTCATCGCTTTTTCTTTTTCGTTCTCGATCTTCAGCTGAGGAGCGAGGTTGCCGGCCTTGACGGCTTCCGCGTTCCAGTAGGCCAGATCATGCTCTTCGGCGAGCTTCGGGCCGATATCGCCCTGGATGCCGGAGCGCTCGATGCGCGACATGACCTTTTCCTGCTCGGCGCACAACGAGTCCATGGCTTCCTGCGCGGTTTTCGCACCCGAGGATGCGTCACCGATCGCCTGCCACCAAAGCTGAGCCAGCTTCGGATAGTCCGGAACGTTGGTACCGGTCGGCGACCACTGGATACGGGCCGGCGAACGATAGAACTCGACCAGACCGCCCAGATCCTTGGCACGATCGGTGAAGCTCTTGTCCTGGATCGAGGATTCGCGGGCGAAAGTCAGGCCAACCTGGCTCTTCTTCACGTCCACGGTCTTCGAAGTCACGAACTGCGCATAGAGCCAGGCGGCCTTTGCGCGATCTTCCGGGGTCGACTTCATCAAGGTCCAGGCACCCACGTCCTGATAACCGAGCTTCATGCCATCCTTCCAGTAGACGCCGTGCGGCGAGGGAGCCATGCGCCACTTCGGCGTGCCGTCCTCGTTGACAACAGGCAGGCCCGGCTTGACCGAGTCAGCCGTGAACGCCGTGTACCAGAAGATCTGCTGGGCAACGTTGCCCTGGGCAGGAACCGGACCGGCTTCGCCGAAGGTCATGCCCTGCGCTTCCGGCGGTGCATAGGCCTTCAACCAGTCGAGATACTTCTGGATCGAATAGACCGATGCCGGGCCGTTGGTGTCACCACCGCGGGCGACGCAAGAGCCGACCGGCTGGGACTTTTCGTTGACCTTGATGCCCCATTCGTCGACGGGCAGGCCGTTCGGGATGCCCTTGTCGCCGTTGCCGGCCATCGACAGCCAGGCGTCGGTGAAGCGCCAGCCGAGCGACGGGTCCTTCTTGCCGTAGTCCATGTGACCATAGACCTTCTTGCCGTCGATTTCGCGACCGGTGAAGAATTCGGCGATGTCTTCATATGCCGACCAGTTGACGGGAACGCCGAGGTCGTAGCCGTACTTCGCCTTGAAGTCCGCCTTGTTCTTCTCGTCGTTGAACCAGTCATAGCGGAACCAGTAGAGGTTCGCGAACTGCTGGTCGGGAAGCTGGTAGAGCTTCTTGTCCGGTGCAGTCGTGAACGAGGTGCCGATGAAGTCGGCAATGTCGAGGCCAGGATTGGTAACGTCCTTGCCTTCATTGGCCATCCAGTCGGTCAGGTTGCGAACCTGCTGGTAACGCCAATGGGTGCCGATCAGATCGGAGTCGTTGACATAGGCGTCGTAGATGTTCTCGCCGGTCTGCATCTGGGTCTGCAGCTTTTCAACCACGTCGCCTTCGCCGATCAGGTCGTGCGTCACCTTGATGCCCGTGATCGCGGCAAAGGCCGCGGCGAGCGTCTTGGATTCATATTCATGCGTGGTCAGGGTTTCGGAAGCGACCTTGATTTCCATGCCGGCAAAAGGCTTTGCCGCATCGACGAACCACTGCATTTCGGCTTCCTGAGCGGCGCGGTCAAGCGTCGAAACAGTGCCGATTTCAGTGTCGAGGAAGGTTTTGGCCTCGTCCATGCCCGCGAATGCGGCCCCGGTAAAGCCCAGCAGCATCGCTGCCGTTGTTGTTAGTAAGTGCGTTCGCATTGTAGTCCTCCCTTAAAGGTTTGCGACTGCAGTTTCGAATGCCCTGGAAACCTCCCCCGGGCTATCCGCCTTAGTAATCTTGTCTCAGACCAGCTTGAACACGCCGACGGCGTAGACGAGGGAAAGAGCAAGAGCCCACCACACGTTGGGACCGACAAGTCCCAACCATGCGAGATGAATGAATGCGCTGCCGAGCAGCGATACGAAGAGGCGGTCGCCGCGCGTCGTCTCGAAGCGCAGAATGCCGACGCGCGGATTGCCGCCGGGGCTGGCATATTCCCAGACGGCCATCAGCGACAAAAGCGCGAAGATCGTCAGGAAGAACATGGCGCCGGGAAAGGACCAGGCCATCCAGCCGCCCGCAACCAGTGGTGCGAACCAGTCGCGTACGCCGTCCTTGACCGGCAGGATCATGACCAGCACGCCGGTCGCGATGACATAGACGACGAGAACTGCGGCCAGAGCTACAGGCCAGCGATTGGTGCGTTGAGACAAAGCGGCCATTAGACCCTCCCCAGGGCAAAGCCCTTGGCGATATAGTTTCTGACGAAGTAGATGACGATCGCGCCTGGAACGATGGTCAGCACGCCGGCTGCCGCGAGCACGCCCCAGTCCATGCCCGATGCCGAGACCGTGCGCGTCATGATCGCCGCGATCGGCTTGGCGTCGGTGGTCGTCAGCGTCCGGGCGATCAAAAGCTCGACCCAGGAGAACATGAAGCAGAAGAATGCGGCGACACCGATGCCCGATGCGATCAGCGGGATGTAGATGCGCACGAAGAAGCGCGGGAACGAATAACCGTCGATATAGGCGGTCTCGTCGATTTCCTTCGGCACGCCCGACATGAAGCCTTCAAGGATCCAGACCGCCAGAGGCACGTTGAACAGGCAGTGCGCCAGGGCAACCGCGATATGCGTGTCGATCAGCCCGAAGGCCGAATAGAGCTGGAAGAACGGCAGCGCGAAAACGGCAGGCGGCGCCATGCGGTTGGTCAAGAGCCAGAAGAACAGGTGCTTGTCGCCAAGAAACCGGTAGCGCGAGAAGGCGTAAGCCGCAGGCAGCGCCACCGAGACCGAGATGATCGTGTTGAGCACCACGTAGATGATCGAGTTGATGTAGCCCTTGTACCAGGACGGATCGGTGAAGATCACGGCATAGTTCCGAAGCGTCGGCGAGTGCGGATAGAGCGAGAATGCGCCGGTGATCTCGGTGTTGGTCTTGAAGCTCATGTTCACCAGCCAGTAGATCGGCAGGAGCAGGAACAGGATGTAGAGCGTGGGCACGAGCCAGGAAAGCCTGATGCCGGGGGATGCCGGTGGTGCAGATTGTGTCGCTGTGTTCATTGTCTTGTCCTCCCTCCGCCGTCAGTTCTGCGCATCGCTGTTGGTCATCACGGTGTAGAATATCCATGACAGCAACAGGATGATCAGGAAGTAGATGAGCGAGAGTGCCGCTGCCGGACCGAGGTCGAACTGGCCGATGGCCGTCTTGACGAGATCGATCGACAGGAATGTCGTTGCATTGCCCGGCCCACCGCCAGTGATGACGAAGGGTTCGGTGTAGATCATGAATGAGTCCATGAAGCGCAGCAGGAAGGCGATGAGCAGCACGCGCTTCATCTTCGGCAACTGGATATAGCGGAAGACGGCCCAGCGGGACGCACCGTCGATCTTGGCAGCCTGATAATAGGCATCCGGAATGGAAGCGAGGCCGGCATAGCAGAGCAGCACGACAAGGCTTGTCCAGTGCCAGATGTCCATGACGATCAGCGTCACCCAGGCATCGAAGACATTGTTGACGTAGTTGTATTCGATGCCCATGGCGGCCATCGTATAGCCGAGCAGGCCGATATCGACGCGCCCGAAGACCTGCCAGATGGTGCCGACGACGTTCCACGGGATCAGCAGCGGCAGGGCCATGAGCACGAGGCAGACCGGCACGCCGAGCCCCTTCTTCGGCATGTTGAGCGCGATCAGGATACCGAGCGGAATCTCGATGGCGAGGATGATGCCCGAAAACAGGAGGTTGCGCTGGAGCGCATCCCAGAAGCGGTCGGATTGGAGTACATCGGTGAACCAGTCGGTGCCGGCCCAGAAGAATTCATTGTTGCCGAACGTGTCTTGTACGGAATAGTTGACGACGGTCATCAGCGGGATAACCGCCGAGAAGGCGACGAGCACCAGCACCGGCAGAACCATGAACCAGGCTTTGTTGTTCCAGGTCTTTTGCATGTCTTCAGCCCTCCGCGCCGACGCGCCAGCTATCGGCGTAGATGTTGATTGCGGCCGGATCGAAGGTCACCCGCGGCTCGGACGGGATTTCCCCGTCCTCGTGCACGACGATGGCCATTGGCCGGTTGGCGAATTGCGCGCGGACGATCTTCTGGCGGCCGATGTCCTCGACCTTGGAAATCGTCACCGGCATGCCCTCGCGGCCAAGCTTTATAAATTCAGGGCGAATGCCGAGTTCGGTCTTGGCACCGGCTGGAATCTTTGGCGCAAAGGACAGGGCGATTCTCTGGCCGTCGAGATCGACCGATGATCCGTCAATCCTGGCTGGCAGCACATTCATGCCCGGCGAACCGATGAAGTAGCCGACGAAGGTGTGGCTCGGGCGCTCGAACAGTTCTGCCGGCGTGCCGATTTGCACGATTTCGCCGTCGTACATGACGACGACCTTGTCGGCGAAGGTCAGTGCTTCGGTCTGGTCATGGGTGACGTAGACCATGGTGAAGCCGAACTGTTTGTGCAGGCGTTTCAACTGCGAGCGCAGCACCCATTTCATATGTGGATCGATCACGGTCAGCGGCTCGTCGAACAGGATGGCGCTGACGTCGGAGCGTACCAGGCCGCGGCCGAGCGAAATCTTCTGCTTCTGGTCGGCGGTTAGGCCCTGTGCCTTCTTTTTCGCCCAGTCGGACAGGCCGATCATCTCGATGATTTCGCGCACACGACGGTCAACCTCGGGCTCGGCAACCTTGCGATTGCGCAGCGGGAAGGCGAGGTTGTCGTAAACCGTCATCGTGTCGTAGATGACCGGAAACTGGAAAACCTGGGCAATGTTGCGGTCCTGCGTCGACAGGTTGGTCACATCCTTGCCGTCGAACAGGATCTTGCCTTCCGACGGCTGCAACAGGCCGGAAATGATGTTGAGCAGCGTGGTCTTGCCGCAACCGGAAGGGCCGAGCAGCGCATAGGCGCCGCCGTCGTTCCATTCGTGATGGACTTCCTTCAGCGAATAGTCGGCCGGCGATTTCGGGTTTGGCCCGTAGGCGTGGCGGATATGGTCGAGATTGATGCGTGCCATGGTCTATCTCCTCACGCCGTCTGGCCAACGGTGCCGGCAATCGCCCGCCCGTCGGTTCCGAATGCCATCAGATGGCGCGTGTCGATGAAAAGCTCGACTGCCGTGTCCGCTTCGATGTCGTGGATGCCGTGTTCGAGCATGACCCAGCGCGAACCGGAGCAATCAACATGGATGAAGCTCTCAGAACCGGCGATTTCCGAGATGATGATCTTGGCCGGCAACGTGGCTGCCGTCTCATGCGATCGCTTCAGCGACAGGTGATGCGGCTGGAAGGCGACGGTGCAGGGACCATCGGCAATGCTTGCGAGGTGTGCCGGGACCGGAAGTACGGTTGCGCCATTGCGTTGGAAGGCGGCACCGGTCTTCACCAGTTCGATCGTGTTCAGCGGCGGATCGGCGAAAGTCTTTGCGGTGACCAGATCGCTCGGGCGACGGTAAACGTCGATCGTCGGTCCGAACTGGCTGATGCGGCCCTGGTTCAAGGTTGCAGTGTGGCCGCCAAGAAGCAGGGCTTCTCCCGGCTCGGTGGTCGCATAGACGAAGATCGAGCCCGATGCCGCAAACAGCTTCGGCAGTTCCTCGCGTAGCTCTTCCCGCAGCTTGTAGTCGAGATTGGCGAGCGGTTCGTCGAGCAGGACCAGGCTGGCATTCTTGACGATGGCGCGGGCAAGCGCAGTGCGCTGCTGCTGGCCGCCGGACAGGTTGAGCGGCGTGCGATCCAGAAAGGGTGTCAGCCGCATCAGGTCTGCCGCCTTGCGGACCTCGCGGTCGATCGTCGCCTTGTCCTTGCCGGCGATGCGCATCGGCGAGGCGATGTTTTCATAGACCGTCATGGCGGGATAGTTGATGAATTGCTGGTAGACCATGGCGACGCTGCGATCCTGGACGCGCACCCCCGTCACATCCTTGCCGTCGAAATGCACGGAGCCGGTCGTCGGCTTGTCGAGACCGGCCATCAGCCGCATCAGCGACGTCTTGCCTGACAGCGTCGGACCCAGCAGCACATTGAGCGAGCCCCGCTCCAGCACAAGATTGGTCGGGTGAATATGCGTATCCGCACCCACAACCTTGGTTATGTTTTTCAGTTCAAGCATTCCTAAAGCTTCCTCCGAGCCATGGGCAGCACTCTTCGCACATCGCGCTCAGGCGACGTTGCGTATCGTCTCCCGCATGTAATCCTCCAGACCTTCGGCTTCTGCCGCGGTCAATTTCAATCCGAGCTTGGTCCGGCGCCACAGCACATCCTCTGCATGTCGCGCCCATTCCCTTTCCACCAGCCACTGAACCTCGACCTCATAGAGATCGGCGCCGAAATGCCGGCCGAGATCTGCTGTCGTCGTGGCGTTTCCAAGAAGCGATGTCGCGGCTGTGCCATAGAGGCGAACGAGCCGGCGGGCGTGGCGATCACTGAGAAAGGCGTAGCGGCTCTTGAGCTTCGCAACCTCGGCCTCGTAACCGGTCGCCGGAAAGTCTCCGCCCGGCAGCTTGCTTTTTGCGGTCCATGGCGCACCCTTTGCGCCGATCGCTTCCGCGATCTTTTCCAGCGCATGTTCGCCAAGCCGGCGATAGGTGGTCAGTTTGCCGCCGAAGACATTGAGCAACGGTGCCTCGCCCTGGTCGCCCTCGACCTTCAGTACGTAATCGCGCGTGGCTTCCTGTGCTTTCGATGCTCCATCGTCAAACAGCGGACGTGCGCCGGAATAGGTCCAGACGATGTCGTCGCGCGTGACGGGTTCGGCAAAATATTCGCTCGCCGCATCGCAGAGATAGGTGATTTCACCCTCGGTGATCCGGATGTTCTTCGGATCGTCGGTGTAGTCACGGTCCGTGGTGCCGATCAGCGTGTAATCGGTCTCGTAGGGGATGGCGAAAATGATGCGGCCATCGGGATTCTGGAAGAAATAGGCACGCGGATCGTCGAACTTCTTCTTCACGACGATGTGGCTTCCCTGCACCAGCCGCACATTGTGGACCTGGTTCTTTCCGAACGTATTGGAGAGCACCATGTCAACCCATGGTCCGGCCGCGTTGATCAGCATGCGCGCCCTGAAGGTCTGCATTGCCCCGGTCGTCTTGTCCTGAACCTCGATCTTCCACAGCCCGTTTTCCCGTCGTGCCGAGGTGACGCGGCTACGGCTCATGATCGTCGCGCCACGGTCGGCGGCATCGCGGGCATTGAGCACGACCATGCGCGCATCATCCACCCAGCCGTCGGAATATTCGAAAGCCTTGGTGAACAGCGACTTCAACGGCTTTGCGGCCGGATCGCGGCGCATGTCCAGCGTGCGTGTCGCCGGCAGAAGCTTGCGGCCGCCGATATGATCATAGAGGAAAAGGCCGAGCCGGATGAGCCAGGCCGGGCGAATGCCACCCTTGTGGAACGGCAGTACGAAGCGCATCGGCCAGATGATGTGCGGCGCCATCGCCCAGAGCACTTCGCGCTCCATCAGCGATTCGCGGACCAGCCGGAACTCGTAATGCTCAAGATAACGCAGGCCGCCGTGGATGAGCTTTGTAGCGCCTGAAGACGTGCCGGAGGCAAAATCATTCATCTCCGCAAGCGCCACGGAATAGCCACGTCCGACAGCGTCGCGCGCAATGCCGCATCCATTGATGCCGCCACCGATCACGAAAATGTCGTGTGTATTCTGCTCAGGCACTGCATCCCCCTCCAGGAACTTTTCGCATCGCACCATTTTGCGCATATGCGAAAGCAAAAATAGTTAAAGCGAAAATCTTTCGAATGTCAAACGAATGTTTAGGGAAATTCAGCACTGTAGAGTGGTTCAGGACGCGAAAGCGGTCTCAATCAGGCGAACATCCTGCTCCAGACAGATATTCCGCACGTTTTCGATCGGGCAACGATCGGTAATGAAGGTGTGCACCTGCGAGATATGACCGATACGAACCGGCGCCGTGCGTTCGAATTTGGTCGAATCCGAAACCAGAATGACATGGCGCGCATTGGCGATGATGGCCTGCGCGACTTTCACTTCGCGATAATCGAAGTCCAGCAGCGCGCCGTCCTCGTCGATCGCCGAGGCGCCGATGACGGCGTAGTCGACTTTGAACTGGCGAATGAAATCAACGGCCGCCTCACCGACGATACCGCCATCCGCGCCGCGGACGACGCCGCCGGCGATCACCACCTCGATCGAGGGAAAGACCCGCAAACGATTGGCAACATTGATATTGTTGGTGATGACCATCAATTCCTTGTGGTCGAGCAGCGCTTCGCCGACGGCTTCGGTCGTGGTGCCGATGTTGATGAACAGGGAGGAGTTGTCGGGAATGAGCGCTGCGGCGGCCTGGCCGATCGTCTGCTTTTCACTCGCTGCAATCGAGCGGCGGGCTTCGTATTTGACATTTTCATTGCCGCTCGGAAACAGCGCCCCGCCATGGATGCGGGTCAGTACGCGCCCGTCGCACAGATCGTTGAGATCCTTGCGGATGGTTTGCGGTGTTACGGAAAAGCGGGCCGCCAGCTCATCCACCAGCACGCGGCCCTCCGATTTGGCAAGTTCCAGGATTTCCGCCTGCCGTCCCGTCAGATACATGGATGCCTCCCAGCATTTTCGTTTTTTTTCATAATATGCAAAAACGAAAGCAGCGCAAATTCATAAACGCATTCGAATCACGAAGAAGCGAATGCAGGGCAGACGGAGTTCTTGCCGTTGCAATTGCCGACGGTATGCGAGAGCCTGTCTTTTCACCTGGGGAGGTTTCAGATGTTTCACCCGTCTCTGTTCAAGGGAAGCAATGTCGTCGTCACCGGTGCCGGTCGCGGTATCGGGCTGGAGGTGGCCCGGCAGTTCCTGGATTGCGGTGCAAAGGTGTTTCTGCATGCCGGGCGGGCTCCAGCGGTGGAGATGCCTGATTTCCTTGATGCGGCCATCACCGAAGGCCGGGCCTTTGTTGCCCATGCGGATTTTCTGGTGCCCGGTGGTGTCGATACACTCGTCGGTGAAATCCGGTCGCGATTCGAGAGTGTCGACGTGCTGGTCAACAATGCCGGCACTATGGTCGGCCGGTTTCCCGCGGGCGAGTTGACGGACGCCCAATATGAAACCGTGGTGCAATTGAATCAGACCGCGGTGGTACAGGCGACGCGGGCGCTCTTGCCACTGCTGCGCAAGGGAACGCATGCCGCCATCGTCAACACCGTATCGATCTCGGCGCTGACCGGCGGCAGTCCCGGTTCGGCGATCTATTCGGCCTCCAAGGCGTTCGTCTCGACCTATTCCAAGGCGCTCGCCCGCGAACTGGCGCCGGAGGGCATCCGCGTCAATTGCGTTTCGCCGGGCACGATCACCACGGAATTTCACGAACGCTATTCCTCGCCGGAAAAACTCGAGGGAACGCGCAGGACCATACCCCTGCAGCGCCTGGGTACGGCGGAGGATTGCGCACCCGCCTATCTCTTCCTCGCGTCGCATGCGCTGTCCGGCTACATCACGGGCCAGGTGCTGGAAGTGAATGGTGGGCAGCTGATCGTATGATCGACAAGCTGGAATTCTTCATCGCACTGGCGCGCGAGCGGCATTTCGGCCGGGCCGCGGAAGAATGCGGCATCACCCAGCCGACGCTTTCTGCTGCCATCCGCCAGCTCGAAGATCAGCTCGGTGTCATGCTCGTCAGCCGCGGCTCGCGGTTTCAGGGCCTGACGCCCGAAGGGCAGCGCGTGCTTGAATGGGCACGCCGCATCGTCGGTGATGCACGCACCATGCGCGAGGAAATGCGCGCCGCCCGCACCGGCCTTTCCGGCCATATCCGATTGGCGGCGATCCCGACGACATTGGCCATGGTGCCGATGATCACCGCGCCCTTTCAGGAGAAACATCCCGACGTCACCTTCTCCGTCCTGTCCACCACGTCCCTGAAAATCCTCAGCCTTCTCGAAAATCTCGAAATTGATGCCGGGCTCACCTATCTCGAAAACGAGCCGCTTGGCCGTGTTACCAGCGTGCCGCTGCAGGTCGAGCGCTATCACCTGGTGACAGCGGCCGGCAATGATCTTGCCGATCGCAAAAGCGTGACCTGGAAGGAGGTCGGCAACGTTCGGCTTTGTCTATTGACCGCCGATATGCAGAACCGGCGCATCATCAACCAGCATTTCGCGGAGGCCGGCGTTACCGTCGCGCCGACGCTGGAATCGAACTCGATGATCGTGCTCTTTTCCCATGTGCGCACCGGGCGCTGGGCCAGCATCATGCCGCATAATGTCGCGAAATCCTTTGGTTTTCATGAGGATATCCGCGCCATCCCGATCATCGAGCCGGATGCCCATCATACGGTCGGGCTCGTCGCGACGCACCGGGAACCGTTTACCCCGCTTGTTTCCGCGCTTCTGCACGAAGCTCGGATTCTCGCTGAAGCCAATGCCGTGAAGGTGCTTTGATAGTTTTTTTCTATCAAGCAACGAATGTGCTGTATTGACCCTGCCTGCCATGGCTGCAAAGCTGCCGATATGCGGAAGATCCGGAGTTTGCGGTCTTCTTGTTTTGGCGGATAGCAGGGGTTCTGGAGGAGCGCTGCTTTCGGTCAGGGAGTGTTTTCGGCACGGCTGTCCCTCGTTTATCATCTGCAGCGGATAGTGTCGTGCCAGTTCGGGAGGTCTGGACATGAATTTGCATTTCGCGAGCCAGGATGTCGGCGCGCGTACCCTCGAAATCGTCAACGAGATGAAGGCGCTCGAGGGTCCGCTGCTGCCGATCCTGCATGAGGTTCAGGCCGAGTTCGGGTACATCCCGCAGGAGGCGCTGCCGGTGATTGCCCGGGCGCTTAACCTGTCGCGCGCCGAGGTTCACGGCGTCGTCACCTTCTATCATGACTATCGCGACCACCCGACCGGACGCCATGTGCTAAAACTCTGTCGCGCCGAGGCCTGCCAGTCGATGGGCGGTGCCGCCCTTGAAGACAAGGTCAAGAAACTGCTCGGCATCGATTTTCACCAGACGACACTGGACGGCGCGGTGACGCTGGAGCCGGTCTACTGTCTCGGGCTCTGTTCCACTGCACCCGCCGCCATGCTGGACGGCGAGGTGCACGGAAGGCTGGATGATGCCGCCCTTGCCGAATTGGTTGCGGGGGTACGCCTATGACCGTGAAAATCTACGTTCCCCGCGATGCCGCCTCGCTCGCAGTCGGTGCCGAAAAGGTCGCCAAGGCGTTTTACGCTGAAATTGCTGCTCGCGCGCTGGATGTTCAAGTCGTGCGCAACGGTTCGCGCGGCCTCTTCTGGCTGGAGCCGATGGTCGAAGTCGAAACGGCCGAGGGCCGTGTCGCCTACGGCCCGGTCAAGCCTGCCGATGTTGCGTCCCTGCTCGATGCCGGCGTGACATCCGGGGCAGGTCATCCGCTCTGCCTCGGCAAGACGGAAGAACTGCCGTTCCTGAAAAACCAGACGCGTCTAACCTTTGCGCGCTGTGGGATCACCGATCCGCTGTCGCTGGACGATTACACGGCGCATGGCGGTCTGAACGGCCTGAAAAAGGCCGTGGCGATGGCGCCGGCCGAGATTGTCGCGCAGGTGACCGAGAGCGGCCTTCGCGGTCGTGGCGGCGCCGGCTTCCCGACCGGCATCAAATGGAAGACCGTTCTCGATACGCCCGGCGATCGGAAATACATTGTCTGCAATGCCGACGAGGGCGATAGCGGCACATTCGCCGACCGGATGATCATGGAGGGCGATCCCTTTGTCCTGATCGAGGGCATGGTGATTGCAGGCATCGCCACCGGCGCACGCAAGGGCTTCGTCTATCTGCGCTCGGAATATCCGCATGCGATCGCCACAATGACTGAAGCTGTCGAGATTGCCCGCAAGGCCGGCATTCTAGGGTCCTCGGTTCTAGGCTCGGCGCATGGCTTCGATATGGAAATCCGCACCGGTGCCGGCGCCTATGTCTGTGGCGAGGAAACCGCACTTCTGAACAGCCTTGAAGGCAAACGCGGCATCGTGCGCGCCAAGCCGCCCTTGCCGGCACACAAGGGCCTGTTCAACTGTCCGACCGTGATCAACAACGTCATCTCGCTCGCCTCCGTGCCCATCATCATGGACAGGGGCGCCGCGTTCTACAAAGACTTCGGCATGGGCCGCTCGCGCGGCACGATCCCGATCCAGATCGCCGGCAATGTCAAACATGGCGGTCTCTATGAAACGGCCTTTGGCCTGACGCTCGGCGAAATCATTGACACCATCGGCGGCGGTTCGGCGACGGGCCGTCCGGTCAAGGCGGTGCAGGTGGGCGGCCCGCTCGGCGCCTATTTCCCGCGCGCGCTGTTTGATACGCCGTTCGACTACGAGGCTTTTGCGGCAAAGGAGGGCCTGATCGGCCATGCCGGTATCACCGTCTTCGACGACACCGCCGACATGCTGAAGCAGGCCCGCTTCGCCATGGAATTCTGCGCGATCGAGTCTTGTGGCAAATGCACGCCATGCCGCATCGGCTCGACCCGTGGCGTCGAAACCGCCGACAAGATCGCGCAAGGCATTGAGCCCGAGAAGAACAAGGCGCTCTTGACCGATCTCTGCAACACCATGAAGTTCGGCTCGCTCTGCGCACTCGGTGGCTTTACGCCCTATCCTGTCATGAGCGCCATGAACCATTTCCCGGACGACTTTGCGCCGGCACCTTTGGTGGAGGCAGCGGAATGAGCGACGAGGACAAAGTAAAGGGCCCGGCATCGTATTTTCCGGCGATCGAAAAGAAGTACGGGCAGTCGATTGCACACTGGAAAGAGATCGTCCGAAGCCAGACGGGCAAGAAGCACATGGAAGTGGTTTCATTCCTGAAGGATGCCCATGGCTTGGGCCATGGTCATGCCAATGCGCTCGTTGCCGCCACCCTGGCGGAAGACAAGAAATAGACCTGTTCGCCGGACCGGTGATGGATCGGCCGGATGAATGTTTGATTGGAGGTTTTCATGCCCCTCGTTTCTGAAATCGACTTCGGCACCCCCGCCTCGCGCGCTGAAAAAATGGTGACGCTCACCATCGACGGCAATGAAATCACCGTGCCGGAGGGTACCTCGATCATGCGGGCCTCGATGGAGGCCGGCATCAAGGTGCCGAAACTCTGCGCCACCGACATGGTCGATGCGTTCGGCTCATGCCGCCTCTGTCTCGTGGAGATCGAGGGACGCAACGGTACGCCCGCTTCCTGCACCACGCCGGTCGCTGCGGGTATCACGGTCCACACGCAGACATCCAGGCTGAAGGACATCCGCAAGGGCGTGATGGAGCTTTACATCTCCGACCACCCACTCGACTGTTTGACCTGTGCCGCCAATGGCGACTGCGAGCTTCAGGACATGGCCGGCGCCGTCGGCCTGCGCGATGTGCGCTACGGCTACGAAGGCGACAACCACGTCAAGTCCCGCAACAATGGCGATATCAATGCCAAATGGATGCCAAAGGACGAGAGCAATCCGTATTTCACCTATGATCCGTCCAAGTGCATCGTCTGCTCGCGCTGTGTAAGGGCCTGCGAAGAGGTCCAAGGCACGTTTGCGCTGACCATCGAGGGCCGCGGTTTCGGCAGCCGCGTCTCGCCCGGCATGCACGAGAATTTTCTGGAGTCGGAATGCGTCTCCTGCGGCGCCTGCGTGCAAGCCTGTCCGACCGCGACGCTGACGGAAAAATCGGTGATCGAGATCGGCCAGCCGGAGCATTCGGTCGTCACCACCTGCGCCTATTGCGGTGTCGGCTGTTCCTTCAAGGCGGAAATGCGTGGCGAGGAACTGGTGCGCATGGTGCCGTGGAAAGACGGCCAGGCCAATCGCGGCCATTCCTGCGTCAAGGGCCGGTTTGCCTATGGCTATTCCACCCACAAGGAGCGCATCCTCAATCCGATGATCCGCGAAAAGATCACCGATCCCTGGCGCGAAGTCTCCTGGGAAGAAGCCTTTGCGCATACGGCCTCGGAGTTCCGCCGCATCCAGTACCAGTACGGCCGCGAATCGATCGGCGGCATCACCTCCTCGCGTTGCACGAACGAGGAAACCTATCTCGTCCAGAAGCTGATCCGCGCCGGCTTCGGCAACAACAATGTCGATACCTGCGCCCGCGTCTGCCACTCGCCAACCGGTTATGGTCTGGGCGCCACCTTCGGCACCTCGGCCGGCACGCAGAATTTCGATTCGGTCGAGTACACCGATGTCGTCATCGTAATCGGCGCCAACCCGACGGATGGTCACCCGGTCTTTGCGTCCCGCCTGAAGAAGCGGCTGCGCCAGGGCGCCAAGCTGATCGTCATCGATCCGCGCCGCACCGACATGGTGTCCTCGCCGCACATCAAGGCATCACACCACCTGCCGCTGAAGCCCGGCACCAATGTCGCCGTCATGACGGCGCTGGCGCATGTCATCGTCACCGAAGGTCTGGCCGACGAAAAGTTCATCCGCGAGCGCTGCGACTGGTCGGAATTCGAGGATTGGGCAGCCTTCGTTTCGCAGCCCAACCACAGCCCCGAAGCCATCGAGGCATTTTCCGGCGTCCCCGCCGAGGAACTGCGCGGTGCCGCCCGCCTGTTCGCCACCGGCGGCAATGGCGCGATCTATTACGGGCTCGGCGTCACCGAGCACAGCCAGGGCTCGACGACGGTCATCGCGATTGCCAATCTTGCCATGGTCACCGGCAATATCGGCCGTCCGGGCGTTGGCGTGAACCCGCTGCGCGGCCAGAACAACGTCCAGGGCGCCTGCGACATGGGCTCCTTCCCGCACGAGCTTCCGGGCTATCGCCATGTCTCCGATGATGCGACACGCGAAACCTTCGAAAAGCTGTGGGGCGTGACGATCTCCAACGAGCCGGGCCTGCGCATCCCCAATATGCTGGACGCCGCCGTCGATGGTTCCTTCAAGGGCATCTACATCCAAGGCGAGGACATCCTGCAGTCCGATCCTGATACCAAACATGTTCAGGCCGGTCTTGCGGCGATGGAATGCGTCGTGGTGCAGGACCTGTTCCTCAACGAGACGGCGAACTATGCCCATGTCTTCCTGCCGGGCTCGACCTTCCTCGAAAAGGACGGGACCTTCACCAATGCCGAGCGCCGCATCAACCGCGTCCGTCGGGTCATGACCCCGCGCAACGGCTTGGCCGACTGGGAAGTGACGCAGAAGCTGGCCCAGACCATGGGTCTAAACTGGAACTACAGCCATCCCTCGCAGATCATGGACGAGATTGCGGCGACGACGCCGAGCTTTGCCATGGTCTCCTACGACTACCTTGAAAAGATGGGCTCGGTACAGTGGCCGTGCAACGAGAAGGCGCCGCTCGGTTCGCCGATCATGCACATCGACGGCTTTGTGCGCGGCAAGGGCAAGTTCATCCGCACGGAATATGTCGCGACCGACGAGAAGACCGGCCCGCGCTTCCCGCTGCTGCTCACCACCGGCCGCATCCTTTCCCAGTACAATGTTGGCGCCCAGACGCGGCGTACGGACAATGTCGTCTGGCATGAGGAGGACCGGCTGGAAATCCATCCGCACGATGCCGAAGTGCGTGGCGTGCGCGATGGAGACTGGGTGCGTCTGTCGAGCCGCTCGGGCGATACGACGCTGCGCGCGCTGATCACCGACCGTGTGGCGACCGGCGTGGTCTACACAACCTTCCACCACCCGACGACACAGGCCAACGTCATCACCACCGACTTCTCCGACTGGGCAACCAACTGTCCGGAATACAAGGTGACGGCCGTGCAGATTTCGCCGTCCAACGGCCCGTCGCAATGGCAGGTCGATTATGACGAGCAGGCCCGTCACTCTCGCCGCATCGCCGGCAAGATGGAGGCTGCGGAGTAGGTTGGAATGATGCGTTTGCGGCAAACACCCCCCTCTGTCCCTTCGGGACATCTCCCCCACAAGGGGGGAGATCGGCTGGGGCGTGCGCGTCGATCTGCCTCTTCTCCCCAGCGGGGAGAAGGTGCCCGAAGGGCGGATGAGGGGGGCCGCAGGCCAACTTCGCAATCATCGATGACGGTTGTTTCGCTCACCGGCAAGGATCATAACTCTTATAAGAACAAAATGGCTTCGCCCCCCTCATCCGGCGCTGTGCGCCACCTTCTTTCCGCTGGGGAGAAGAGAGAGCGCGCCGCATGACTCCCTTCAAGCTCACCCAAACCGTGCCCGAAACCGCCCGTCGCAACGGCACCCTCTCCGCCGGCTCCCGGGTTGTGCCCGAAGAAACGCCGGTCGCGTTTTCCTATGGCGGCTCCACCCATGCGGTGATGATGGCGACACCCGGGGATCTTGAGGATTTTGCCGTTGGGTTTAGTCTGACGGAAGGCATCATCAGCGATCCCTCCGAGATCGAATCGATTGAATCTGTCCCTGACGATAAGGGCATCGACATTCAGATCATGCTCAAGGACGAACAGAACGCTGCGCTTACCGCCCGCCGCCGTCATATGGCCGGCCCCGTCGGCTGCGGCCTCTGCGGGATCGAATCGATCGAGCAGGCGGTGCGCAAGACACCGTCGGTGATGGGTTCGCCGCTACGCCTCACGGAAGAACAGATCGTAGAAGCGGTGGCGCTTCTGAACGGCCAGCAGCCTTTGCACTTCGAAACGCGCGCCGTGCATGGTGCCGGATTTTATGTGCCCGGCAAGGGCCTCATTGCCGTGCGCGAGGATGTCGGCCGGCACAATGCGTTGGACAAGTTGGTGGGCGCTGCCGCGCGCGCCGGTTATTCCGGGGCGGACGGTGCCGTGGTCGTCACCAGCAGGGTCTCGGTCGAGATGGTGCAGAAGACCGCCATCATCGGCAGCCCTTTCATCATCGCCATATCGGCGCCGACAGCGCTTGCCATCCGCACGGCGGACGAGGCGGGCATGACTTTGGTTGCGCTGGTGCGCGGCCAGGATTTCGAAGTTTTCACGCATATGGATCGCATTCAGCCGGGAGCCGTCGCCGATGTCGCTTGATAATACCAATGGCAAACTCGTGCGGATGGCGAACCAGATCGCCACCTTCTTCAAGTCACAGCCGGAAGACGAGCGCGTCGAAGGCGTCGCCACCCATATCAACAAGTTCTGGGAGCCGCGCATGCGCAAGGCATTCTTCGAACTGGTGGAACAGGGTGACGCCGGCTTCGACCCGATCGTGATTGCTGCTGCCGCTATCATCAAGCAGCCTTATTCCGGCTCGGAAGGTGTCGGCACCGGCAGCGATGCTGCCGCCGGCGCGCCGGGCGGAAAGGGAACCGCAGCCGGTGAATCGCTGTCCGAGCCGAGCATTCCGGAAAAGGCGTAACCCGCAACACCGTCGGCCATGTCCATCTCAATGGTTGGAAATTCAAAACCGAAAGGTTACGGGAAGTTCACTTTATTTCGCCGCCGAGCAGGTATATCGCCGTTGACGTTACCGCGTACAATGCTTTGCCAGGTGCCGCATGCCAGATCCGATCGAGAAAAACGATGAGCTCAATGGGGCTCAAACTATGGTTCGGCATGTGTGGTTTCGCGGCAGGCTGCTGACGGCGGCCGCCACCATCCTCATTCTGGGCCTTGTCGGTTTTGCGATCTTCCACCTGACCAGCGAGGTCCGCTACGAGGATGTGCTATCCGCGTTGACCCGTACGAGTTGGGCGTCGATTACGCTGGCTGTCGGCTTCACCGCCTTGAGCTTCTTTGCTCTGACCTTCTATGACGTCGGCGCGTTGATCTACCTCAAACGCAAGCTTCCCTATGCCGATGTGGCTCTGACGGCGACGGCCGCCTATGCCGTCGGCAATACGGCAGGGTTCGGCCCCCTGAGCGGTGGTGCGATCCGCTACCGCGCTTATTCCCGCCTCGGTTTGCGGCCGGAGGAAATCGGCGGCGTCATCGCCTTCGTGACGCTTGCCTTCGGCCTTGGTCTTGCAAGCGTTGCTTCCCTCAGCCTCCTGATGATCGCGCCGGAAGTCGCACCGCTCATCGGCGTGAGTTCGTCCGCCTTGCGCGCCATCGCTTTGCTCATATTAGGCGCCCTTGCGGTTCTGATGGTTGCAGGGCGCGGTAATCGCGCTTTGCAACTGGGCCGTTTCTCACTGCGCTTTCCCGATTCCCGCACGGCGTCGCGCCAGTTTCTCATCACCGTCCTCGATATTGCCGCCTCGGCCTCCGTCCTCTACGTGCTTTTGCCTGACGGGGTCATCGGCTGGCCGGCCTTCCTTGCCATTTATGCCGTGGCTGTCGGACTGGGTGTCCTCAGCCATGTGCCGGCCGGGCTCGGTGTCTTTGAAACCGTCATCGTCGCAGCCCTCGGCCAGACTGCCGATGTTGACACCGTCCTTGGTGCGCTGGTTCTCTACCGGCTGATCTACCATGTCCTGCCGCTGCTTCTCGCAGTCATTTTCGTCATCCGCGCCGAACTGCGCAGCCTCTATCACAGGCCTGTCGCCTCAAGCCTGCGCCGCGTCGGGGTCAGGCTGACACCGCTTCTGCTGGCGACACTTGCCCTTATTCTCGCCGCCATGCTGGTGTTTTCGAGTGTTACCCCGACACCAGATGACAATCTGGCCTTCCTTGCCGACTATGTGCCGCTGCCGGTCATCGAAGGCGCACATTTTCTGGCAAGCCTGCTCGGCCTTGTCCTTGTCATCATCGCCCGGGGCCTTGCCCGGCGGCTGGACAGCGCCTGGTGGGCGGCGTTGGTCGTCGCCGTCGTTGCGCTGCTGTTCTCTCTCCTCAAGGCTGTCGCCCTGATCGAGGCCAGCCTCCTGGCGTTTTTCATCGTCAGCCTGCTTGCCACGCATCGCATGTTCGACAGGCCCGCCAACCTGACGAACGAACGACTGACCTTACCCTGGCTGACGGCGATGCTGGCGCTCTGCGCCTTTGCGGTCATCGCCCTGTTGTTCGTCTATCGCGACGTGGAATACAGCAATGCGCTCTGGTGGCAGTTCGAATTGTCGGATGAAGCGCCTCGCGGCCTTCGCGCAGTGCTGGGGTTGACGATCTTCTCCGGTGCGGTGGCGCTCTGGAGCCTCCTTCGACCGGCAAGGGGCACATTCTCGACCTCGTCGGCGGAGGATATGCAAAAAGCCATCGCCATTGTCCGGGCCCAGGATATGTCCGATGCCAATCTGGTGCGGATGGGCGACAAGAGCCTGATGTTCTCGACCGATGGCCGCGCCTTCATCATGTATGGCCGCCAGGCCCGTTCCTGGATTGCCCTGTTCGATCCGGTCGGCCCGCGCGATGCCTGGCCGGACCTCATCTGGCGTTTCATCGAGGAAGCGCGGTCCTGCGGCTGCCGGCCGGTGTTCTACCAGGTATCGCCGGCCGGACTGTCCTACTATGCAGATGCGGGCCTGCGGGCATTCCGCCTCGGCGAACTGGCGACGGCGGATCTGACGACCTTCGAGCTGAAGGGCGGCAAGTGGGCCACGCTGCGGCAGACCGTCAGCCGGGCCCAGCGCGACGGGCTGCAGTTTTCGGTCATCGAGCCCGAAGGCATTCCGGCGATCATGAATGAACTTGTCTCGGTCTCCGACGCTTGGCTCGCGCATCACCGGGCCAAGGAAAAGGGCTTTTCGCTGGGAGCCTTCAATCTGGATTACATCGCTGCACAGCCGGTTGGTATCCTGCGGCTTGAGGGCCGGATCGTGGCGTTTGCCAATATCCTGATCACCGATGCCTGCGAGGAAGGAACGATCGATCTCATGCGCTTTCTGCCGGAGGCACCGAGGGGATCAATGGATTTTCTCTTCGTGTCGCTCATGGAATATCTGCGGGAGAAGGGATTCAAGCGGTTCAATCTCGGCATGGCGCCGCTGGCCGGCCTTTCGGAGCGGCGCTCCTCTCCTGTGTGGGACAAGGTCGGCCGCACGGTCTTCGAACACGGCGAGCGGTTCTACAATTTCAAGGGCTTGAAGGCGTTCAAGTCGAAGTTTCATCCGCACTGGCAGCCGCGTTACATGGCGGCTGGCGGTGGCATCAATCCGGTGCTGGCCCTCATGGATGCGACATTTCTCATCGGCGGCGGCGTAAAGGGGATTGTGAAGAAATGATCTGGAAAACCTGTCGTCACGCGGCTTTCGCCGCCGGTCTGCTTCTTTCCGCATCCGGAGCCCGTGCCGAGGATGCGGCTGCATTCGATACGGGCATGATTCCGTCGCCGCACATTCTGATGCCCTCCGGCGATGTGGCCGCTGCCGTCGTCCTGATCTCGGACACGGCCGGCTGGTCGGAAAAAGAGGATGCACTTGCCAAAAACCTGACCGGCAATGGGACGCTGGTCATCGGCATCGATCTGCCACGTTACCTCGCTTCGCTGGCAAAGGATGATGGCAGTTGCGTCTACATGGTCTCGGATATCGAGGCTCTGAGCCAGCAGGTCCAGCGGGCGGCGAAGAATGATGATTATCGCCTGCCGATCGTCGCGGGTGTCGGTGCCGGGGGGGCGCTTGCGCTGGCTATCGCCGCGCAGACGCCGGCCGCGACATTCGGGCAGACCCTGGCCGCGGATCCGGAGGCCGGCATCGCTTTGACCAAGCAGCTCTGCACGCCGGCCGAGAAGAAAACAGTGGGCGACCATATGATCTACGGCCTTACCGACGGGCCGCTGCCCGATCCCGTCACGGTACTTTTCAGCAGTGCCGCGCCCGCCGATGGCCGCGCGCATGTAGCTGCATTGACCGCCAAACACGGCGATATCGGGATCACGGAAACGGATGATGATATGTGGAAGGCTTTTTCAGATGCACTGTCCGCCCTTGTTTCCGCTTCTGCCGGTGACGACAATCCGCTTGGGCTGCCGCTGACGGTACTCGACGCCACGCCGACACGCGGCACGATGGCGATCGTCTATTCCGGTGACGGTGGTTGGCGCGATATCGACAAGCAAGTCGGCGACATCCTGCAACAGCAGGGCATGCCGGTGGTGGGTGTCGATTCGTTGCGCTATTTCTGGTCCGAACGCCAGCCCCAGGAAACTGCCGACGACCTGCATCGCATCATCGCGCTCTACAGCAAGCGCTGGAATGTGAAACATATCCTGCTGATTGGGTACTCCTTCGGCGCTGACATTCTGCCTCGAACCTACAATCTCCTGCCGCAGGCCGATCGCGACAGAATTGCGCAGGTATCCCTGATGGCGGTGTCGCATCAGGTGGATTACAAGATTTCCGTGCTCGGCTGGCTAGGCGCTGCCGGATCGGATGGCGCAGGAGACCCAACGGATGATATCGCCAAGATCAACCCCGCTCTCGTTCAATGTATCTACGGGACCGAGGACGAGGACGATGTCTGTCCGACCCTGAAGGGCACCGGCGTGGAGGTTCTTCCCATCCAAGGCGGCCATCATTTCGACGAGAACTATCCGGCACTGGTCAAGCGCCTTCTCGATGGCTACGACCGCAGGCTGGCTGCAAAGGCCAAACCCTGACGTCACCTTCCTGTGCTCTGCTGCGTTCAATTGCCTGAATGCGGCCGGGCAAAGGGCAGATTGTCGTCGCCGGAAATGACCGGAGCAGAGAAACTGTCTTTGTGCCGAACCTTCCCGCTTGCTATGGTCAGCGATAGAGGGTGGGGGAGGACAATCTTTGCAGGGCGAGACAGCACGGAAACTGCCGCTACCGGAGCGTGATCCGGAGTTCGGTCCGTGGCTTGCACAGGCCTCGATCCTGATTGTCGATGACGAGCCTGGCATGCGGCATTTCCTGGTGCGGACGCTGGGGCCGCGCTGCAAGCGCATCGAAGAGGCCGCGGATACCGAAGAGGCGTCGCGCAAGCTCGATGCCCATCATTTCGATGTCGTCATCCTCGACAATATCATGCCCGGTAAGAATGGCGTCGACTGGCTTGCCGAGCAACGGGCCATAGGGTTCTATGCTGACGCGATCCTGATGACCGCCTTTGCCGATCTCGACACGGCGATCCAGGCGCTGAGGGCCGGTGCCGTGGATTTCGTCCTGAAGCCTTTCCGCTCCAACCAGATCCTCAATGCGGTCGCCCGTTGCCTGGATCGTATCCGGCTGCAGCGCGAAAATTTCGTTCTGCGGTACGAGTTGAAGGCGACCTCAGACCATATTCTCCTGCGTGACCGGTTGATCGGCACGTCGCGTGCCATCGGCGAGGTGCGCGATACGATTGCCCGGGTCGCACCCCTGCCGACATCCGTGCTCCTGACCGGCGAATCCGGAACCGGCAAGGAGGTCGCGGCCCGCTCGCTGCACACGCTTTCGGATCGTTCCGCCAAGCCGTTCGTGCCGGTCAACTGCGCCGCGATCCCGCCTGATATGATCGAGACAGAACTGTTCGGCCATGTGAAGGGCGCTTTCACGGGTGCTGAAAGCAGCCGCGAAGGTCTGTTTACCCATGCGCAGGGCGGTACGCTGTTTCTTGACGAGATCGGCGAGATGCCACTGGCCACCCAGAGCAAACTGCTGCGGGTGATCGAGGATCGGCGTGTCCGCCCCGTCGGGGCCGAGCGCGAGGTTCCGGTCGATCTGCGCTTCGTGTTCGCGACCAATGCCGATCTGCAGAAGGACGTCGAGCGTGGACGCTTCCGCGCGGATCTGTTCTATCGCATCAATGTCATGCAGCTTCACCTGCCTCCCCTGCGGGATCGTGGCGACGACGTGCAGGAACTTGCGGTGCTTTTCATGCACAAACTGTCGCAGCAGCTTGGCATGCCGCCGGTTGGCATCGATGCGCCGGTACGCGCTGCCCTTGCGCGGTATGCCTGGCCCGGCAATGTGCGGGAACTTCGCAATCTCATCGAGCGCTCGCTGATCCTCGGGCGCTTCCCGGATGATTTCCGCGGCGGTCCGGTCCGATCGGCAGAGCCGGCCGGCGGAACGCTGGAGGAGATCGAGCGCCGCCATATCCTTTCGGTTCTGGAAGAGACCGGCGGCAACCGAGACGAGGCGGCGCGGCGGCTCGGGATTTCGCGCAAGACCATTGATCGCAAATTCGCTGTCCGGAATGGCTGATCCGGAAAACCTGTCATCGCCAGCGCGACCCACCCGGTCGATCCGGTTCCGGCTGCTGGCGATCGCGCTTCTGCCGACGCTGGTCATCCTGCCGCTTCTGCTCGGCATCACCGTGACGCGCTGGAATGCCAAGTTCGACGCGGTGCTGATCTCCAAGGTCAATGGCGACTTGACCATTGCGCATCAGTATCTGTCGCGCATTCTCGAAAACACCGGTGAGCATATCGAGGCGCTTGCCGCCTCAGCGGCGTTTCGCGATGCGGCCGGGCAGACGCCGGATGCAAAGATGTCAGCATTCCTCGATGAAAGCAGGCAACGGCTGGGACTGGATTTCCTGCTGCTTGTCGATGAAAGCGGTCGGAGCATCAATACCGGTGGTAAAAAGGCAATCGACCCCGGCTGGCCTGTGGTCGCAGCGGCGCTCGGCGGCACATCGTCGACCGCCATCGATATTTTTTCGAACGAACAACTGGAGAAGATCGCTCAGCCTCTGGCCGAGCGTGCCCGGATCGATCTGGTGCCGACCGCCAATGCGACGCCGAGTGACCGCAATCTCGAAACCCGCGGCATGGTCGTGCAGTCGGCGAGCCCGTTGAGGCTTGAGGATGGAAAGAGGGCGGCGCTGGTCGGCGGCATCCTCCTCAACCAAAACCTCGTCTTCATCGATACGATCAACGATCTGGTCTACCGCGAACAAAGCCTGCCGGAAGGCAGCAAGGGGACGGCGACGCTGTTTCTGGAGGATGTCCGGATCAGCACCAATGTGCGCCTCTTCGAGGACCGCCGGGCACTCGGCACGCGGGTCTCGGGAGCCGTGCGGGCGCGCGTTCTTGATCAGGGCCTGACCTGGCTCGATAGTGCCTTCGTCGTCAATGACTGGTACATTTCCGCATACGAGCCGATCTCCGACAGTTTCGGCAAGCGTGTCGGCATGCTCTATGTCGGCTTTCTCGAAACACCGTTCCGGCAGGCGAAATACAGCACCCTGCTGACGATCGTGCTCGCCTTTCTCGTCGTTACGCTGATCAGCGTACCGATCTTCCTGCGCTGGGCGCGGGCGATCTTCAAGCCGCTGGAGCGCATGAACGGCACGATCGCCGATGTCGAGGCGGGCGACATGGGGGCCCGCACGGGACTTCAGGACGTCAGTGACGAGATTGGCCGCGTGGCGCTGCATCTCGATGGGCTGCTCGATCAGTTGCAGCAGCGCGACAGGGAGTTGCGCCAATGGAACGACGAACTCAATGACCGTGTGGCTGAGCGAACCCGCGAACTGGAACTGGCCAATCGCCAGATCGAGGCGACGACGAAGCAGTTGATCATGTCGGAAAAACTGGCCGCGATCGGCGAGATCACTGCCGGTGTTGCCCATGAGATCAACAACCCGATCGCGGTCATGCAGGGCAATCTCGACGTGGTGCGCAGCGTTCTCGGCCGGAGTGCCGATGCAGCCCAAGTGGAATTTCGACTGATCGACGAGCAGATCCACCGCATCAGCCAGATCGTCACCAAGCTGCTGCAGTTCGCCAAGCCTGAAGAATATGCAGGTTATGTCGAGCGCCACGCGCCGGCTGGGGTCATTTCGGATTGCCTGCCGCTGGTCCAGCATCTCGTCAACAGCGCGAAGATCGCGCTTGCGCGGGATGATCGCGCCACACGCCTTGTCCTGATGAATCGCACCGAGCTTCAGCAGGTGGTGATCAACCTGATCGTCAACGCCATCCACGCCATGCCGGACGGTGGCACCCTGTCCATCCGGACGCGCGATGAAGATATGGACGGTAAGTCCGGACTGACGATTGAGATCGGCGACACCGGCTCGGGCATCGCACCGGATGTGATGCGGCGGATTTTCGATCCGTTCTTCACAACGAAGCGTCAGGAAGGCACCGGCCTTGGCCTCTCGATCAGCCAGCGGCTGGTCGCGCGGCAGGGCGGGCGCATCACCGCAGAGAGCGTGCCAGGCAAAGGAACGATTTTCTCAATCTGGCTGCCGGAGGCGGATTGACCTCCTTTTGACTGTGGTCGGTGTTGCCGGTCGGTCTGGTGGGGCGTGACCGGACGCCATCGTGCCGGCCTCACGGACATTTTGTCCGGGCCTCGATGGACATTTTGTCCATGCGGCAGATCAATTCAATCCTTAACCATCTGATATTTCAAGAGTTTGGGACTGGCACGACGGTTGCAAAGCAATTTGCGCCGGGGTGGAGCGCGGTTGGTTGCGCGTTGAGGAGCGCCAGCCGGAGGGGCGATCCAGTTTTCTCGGCGAGGACAGCAACAGGGACCCGCTCATGACATATCTGGCGGAACGGAGGAGACATTCATGTCGACAGCAACAGAGACATTCACAGGCGGAGGCGGCGTGGGGCTGCTCGACCGCGAGCGCATCATAGCCAAGCCGGGCTTCAATCGCTGGCTGGTTCCACCGGCAGCGCTGGCCATCCATCTCTGTATCGGCATGGCCTACGGCTTCAGCGTCTTCTGGCTGCCGCTGACCAAATCGATCGGTATCACGGCGTCAACGACCTGCGCCGACATGACGCTGATCTCTGCACTCTTCACCACAAGCTGTGACTGGCGCGTCAGCGATCTCGGCTGGATCTATACGCTGTTCTTCGTTCTGCTCGGTTCCTCCGCTGCCATCTGGGGTGGCTGGCTGGAAAAGGCGGGGCCGCGAAAGGCCGGCTTCGTCTCCGCCATCTGCTGGTGCGGCGGCATCGCGATCGCGGCAATCGGCGTCATGACGCATCAGTTATGGCTGATGTGGCTCGGCGCTGGCGTGATCGGCGGCATCGGTCTCGGGCTTGGCTATATCTCGCCGGTATCGACGCTGATCAAATGGTTTCCCGATCGCCGCGGCATGGCGACTGGCATGGCGATCATGGGCTTTGGCGGCGGTGCGATGATCGGCGCGCCACTGGCCGATATGCTGATGAACACGTTCAAGTCGGCAACCTCGGTCGGCGTCTGGCAGACCTTCTTCGTCATGGCGGCGATCTATTTCGTCTTCATGATGGGCGGCGCCTTTGGCTACCGCATTCCGCCGGCCGGCTGGAAGCCTGAAGGTTGGACACCGCCTGCCGACAAGAGCGCGATGATCACCACGCGCCACGTGCACCTGCGCGATGCTCACAAGACAAAGCAGTTCTGGCTGATCTGGGCTGTGCTTTGCCTCAACGTTTCGGCCGGTATCGGCGTCATCGGCATGGCATCGCCGATGTTGCAGGAGATTTTTGCCGGCTCGCTGCTGGGCCTGCCCGAGATCAAGTTCTCCGATCTCAGCCCCGAGCAGTTGACGGCGATTGCGGCCATTGCCGCCGGGTTTACCGGGCTTCTGTCGCTGTTCAACATTGGCGGGCGGTTCTTCTGGGCATCGCTGTCCGACAAGATCGGCCGCAAGAACACCTACTTCACCTTCTTCGCGCTCGGTATCGTGCTCTATGCGCTTGCCCCTTGGGCTGCGGGCCTCGGCTCGAAGATCCTGTTCGTCGGCATGTTCTGCATCATCCTGTCGATGTATGGCGGCGGCTTCGCCACCATCCCGGCCTATCTGGCCGACATCTTCGGAACGCAGTTCGTCGGCGCGATCCACGGGCGTCTGCTGACGGCCTGGGCAACAGCCGGCATCATCGGTCCGGTCGTGGTCAACTATATCAGAGAAGCGCAGATTGCCGCCGGCATACCGCGGGCGCAGGTCTATGATTTCACGATGTATATTCTGGCGGGCATGCTTGCACTCGGCTTCATCGCCAACCTCTTCGTCCGGCCGCTGGCCGACAAGTGGTTCATGTCCGACGTAGAGGTGGCTTCCCTGCAGGCCAAGACCAAAGCCGCATCCGTCGGGCCGACCGGCTCCTTCGGGATTGGAACCGGCGGGTTCGACGGCAAGGCGGCTATTGCCTGGGCCATTGTCGGGCTGCCGATTCTCTGGGGCGTCTGGATTACGCTGCGCAAGACCTTCGTCCTGTTCGGCTGACCTGCAGGCGTACTGAAATGCAAAAAGCCGCCCCGAAAGGCGGCTTTTTCAATGAAACAAAGGCTTCGGATCAGGCTGCGATCTCTTCGACTTCGCGTTCCTTGAACATCCGGGCGAGGTTGAGGAAGCAGATCATGCCAGTTTCGTTGGCGATGATGCCTTCTGCGTAGGTCTTGTCGAAGGATGTGGTGATTTCCGGGACGGGCTGCACCTGGTCGCCGCGGACAGTCAGGATGTCGGAAACGCGGTCAACCACGAGGCCAATGACCATGTTGTGGACTTCAGCGACAACGATTGCGCTGCGCTCGTTGGCGACGGTGCTCTTCATGCCGAGCTTGTGCGCGAGGTCGATGATCGGGATGACCGTGCCGCGCAGGTTCATTACGCCGAGAACGTCAGCTGGCGAGTGGGGGATCGGCGTCGATGGCGCCCAGCCGCGGATTTCGCGGATCGTCGTGGTCTTCACGCAGAATTCCTGATCGTGCAGGCGGAAGGCGATGATTTCGAGATTTTCCGTACCGAAACCGGACACCGGTGCATTGGACATTAAAATTCTCCCAGCTTTCCTGAGTTGCGGCCGTGACCGCGTTCGCATCTATAGGGAGGATTGTAGTCACGGCTTCCTTAATTTCCCTTAAACTTGTTGACCGATTTTCAATGTGGCCCAGGCTGTGACCAAACATGAAAACGCCCCGGAAGACGGAGCGTCCGGGGCGTGGCATTCGGGCGATGTTACCTGCCTGCATCAGGCGGCGCTCAGCACCTCGGCGAACTGACCGACGGCCCAGTCCACCTGGTCTGCAGTGATCACCAGAGGCGGTGCGATCCGGATCGTGTCGCCATGGGTATCCTTGGCAAGAATGCCGCGTTCCTTCAGCGCCTCGCAGTATTTGCGCGCGCCACCGGCTTCCGGAACAAGCTCGACGGCCAGCATCAGGCCGCGGCCGCGAACCTCCTTGATGATGTTCGAGCGGATGTCCTTGAGGCCTGTTTGGAAGCGGTCGCCCATCTTCGCAGAGTTTTCGATCATGCCTTCCTCGGTCAGCGCCTTCAGCGCCGCACGGGCGATGGCACAGGCGAGCGGATTGCCGCCGAAAGTCGAGCCATGCTGGCCGGGTTTCAGGACGCCGAGTACCTCGGAATTCGAAAGCACGGCCGAGACGGGATAGAAGCCGCCGGACAGCGCCTTGCCGATCAGTGTCATGTCGGCTTCGATGCCTTCATGCTCTTCCGCCAGAAGCTTGCCGGTGCGGCCGAGGCCGGTCTGGATTTCGTCCAGGATCAGCGTGATGCCGTGCTTCGTGCAGAGTTCGCGCACACCGGTGAAATAGCCGGCGGGCGGGATCATCACGCCTGCCTCGCCTTGGATCGGCTCGATCAGGAAGGCAACGGTATGTTCGGTAATGGCGTCGCGGAAGGAGGCGAGGTCGCCGAAGGTGACGGTCCTGAAACCCGGTGCGAACGGTCCGAAGCCCTGGCGCGCGTCCGGATCGGTCGAGAAACCGACGATGCCCATGGTGCGGCCATGGAAATTGTTGGAGCAGACCAGGATCTCCGCCTGGTTTTCCGGAACGCCCTTGACCTCGTATCCCCATTTCCGCACCGCCTTGACGGCGGTTTCCACCGCTTCAGCGCCTGAGTTCATCGGCAGGATCTTGTGGCTGCCGGTCAGTGCTGCAAGTTCCTCGTAGAGATGCGCGAGCTGGTCGTTGCGAAAGGCGCGCGAGGTCAGTGTCAGCTTGCCGGCCTGCTCGATCATCGCGGCCAGAATCTTCGGGTGGCAATGGCCCTGGTTGACCGCGGAATAGGCCGACAGACAATCGAGGTAGCGCTTGCCGTCCGTATCCCAGACATAGACGCCTTCGCCACGCGACAGCACCACATCGATCGGCTTGTAGTTGTGTGCGCCAAGACGGTATTCGGTTTCGATCAGTGCAGCTGTCGTGTTCATGCGGGTTCCCTTTTTGTATTTGGTGCTACGGCTCAGGCGCTGCGGGTGGGGCGGTCGAGAATTCGGCGACCGAAAAGGCTGGCTGTCAATTCGACCAGCACGCGGGCGCTCTTGCCGCGGTCGTCGAGGAACGGATTGAGTTCCACGAGATCGAGCGAGGAGACGAGGCCGGTGTCGCAGAGCATTTCCATGATCAGATGGGCTTCGCGGAAGGTGGCGCCGCCGGGTACGGTCGTGCCGACGCCGGGCGCGAATTCCGGATCGAGAAAATCGACGTCGAGGCTGACATGCAGCAGGCCGTTTGCGGCTTTCACCGTGGCGATGATCTCGTGCATGATATGGGCCATGCCGGTCTCGTCGATGGCTCGCATGTCGAAGACGCGCACACCGTGCTCAGCGATTTCCTCGCGTTCGCGCTCGTCGACCGAACGGATGCCGACCTGGAAGACCTTCTTCGGATCAACGAAGGGGCGGTCCTTGTCGAGGATCGGTGCAAATTCCGCCTCGCCGCAGAAGAAGGCGACGGGCATGCCGTGCATATTGCCGGAAGGCGTGGTTGCCGGCGAATTGAAATCGGCATGGGCATCCAGCCAGAGCACGAAGAGCGGGCGGCCGACATCGGCTGCATGGCGCGCCATGCCGGAGACCGAACCCATGGCCAGCGCATGGTCGCCGCCGAGGATGATCGGGACGCCGCCGGCGCGGGCGACGTCAAGAACGGCAGCATCCAGCGCACGGGTATAGGCCGCGACAATCTGCAGATTGTTGGCGCCCTTGTGGTTCGGCAGGTCGCGGGCGGGCAGGGGTTTCAGGTCACCCTCGTCGGTCACCGTGTGGCCAAGCTCGGCCAGCGTCGTATCGAGACCGGCGATGCGCAGTGCGGCCGGCCCCATGGCGCAGCCACGGCGGCCGGAGCCTTCTTCGATCGGTGCTCCGATCAGTGTGATCTTCTTCTTGATGTCGGCCATGATGATCCCCGCAGGTTTGCGTGATGCCGGTTTGTCCGGCTTTTCTGCTCGGGAGTATACGGGTTTAACCGTTGGCAAATAGATGGAAAACTGGCAAATAGACGGCAGTAATCGGCACTATGAGAAGCTTGAGCATACATAATGATAAGTCTGGATGATCTCGACCATTCGCTGATCAGCGCCTTGCGTCACAATGCCCGCATGCCGGTTTCCTCGCTTGCGGCGACGACCGGTGCCTCGCGGGCCACGGTCGCAGCCCGGATCGAGCGGCTTGTGGCCTCCGGGACGATCGCTGCCTTCACGATCCGCACGGGTGCCGAGCTTTCAGGCAGTGGCGTGCGTGCCATCGTCATGATCGAGGTCCACGGCAAGATGGCGGACCGCGTCGCAACGCAGCTGCGCGGCCTGCCGCAGGTGCGCGCGCTGCACTCGACCAACGGCCGCTGGGATTTCATTGCGGAACTGGAAGACAAGGATCTGGCCACCTTTGACGAGACGCTCCGCCTCATCCGGCTGATCGATGGAATCAATCTGACGGAGACGAATATCCTGCTGAAGACCAGCAAGATTTCCGGGGCGTTCTGATGGTTGAAGCCGAAGCCGTCAGTATTCCTTCTCGTAGAAAATGCCGGCGCCGCTGCCGCCCGTGCCGGTTTCGCCGCGCAGTTTGACGCCGCGCCCGACATCGAGATTGATGATCGCCTTGCCGGAGCCCGCCTCTGAGCCCTGCTGCAGTTCGATATAGGTGCGGTCATTGATGTATTTTCCCGCCCGCACCTGCGCGCCGCCGTTCTCGTCCGTGGTGATGTCGAGGTCATCGACACCGAGCTTGCCGCGCAGGCCGTCGAGCAGCGAGGTCGATTGACCGCCGGCGAGCTGGCTGACGGCGCTCGCAAGCTGGGCGATCTGCAGGGCCGAAAGATTGGAGAGCGACCGGTTGAAGATCAGCTGCGCCAAGATCTCGTCCTGCGGTAGCGCCGGTGAAGAGGCAAAGGTTACGGTCGGGTTGTTGGCAAGGCCCGCGATATTGACGGTGATCGTCGTCGAGCCGGCCGTCGAGGTGGCGTCGAGGTCGATCGTCGGCACGAGGTCGCCACCAAAGCCGATGCGGCCATCGGAGAAATCAAGGCGTTTGCCGAGGATTTCCAGTCGGCCGCGCCGCATGTCGAAACCGCCGGAGACCTGCGGTGCCGCCGCCGTGCCGCGGATTGTCAGGCTGCCGCCGAGTTCGGCGTCGATGCCGCGGCCGCGCACGAAGATCTGCGATGGGGCATTAACGGTGAGGTCAAAACCGACGCCACCGCCGCTTCCATTGCCGCCGCCCGTGTCCTTCTGGATATCGCTTTCCATCTGGCGCACGGCCTTTGGCGCGTTCTTGTGCTGGATGTTGATTTCGGACAGCGAGGCCGGCAGCTTTTCCGGAATGGTAATCGCCGCCTTGCGGATATTCACCGTGCCGCCGATGATCGGCGTTGCCGTCAGCGATCCGGTCAGCGTCATGGCGCCATCAAGATTGGCATTGAACAGCGTGCCATCGACATAGCTTGCATTGTTCAGGCGGATCTTCAGGTTTGCCGGGAAGCCGGAGCCGGGCGCGATGCCGATCGTGCCGCTGGCCTCAAGCGTGCCGCCCGATGCGAGCTTGCCGGAAAGGCTTGAGATCGTCGCCTGCTGGCCGTCAAGCGCGACGTTGGCCGCGAGGTCGGTCACCGCAAGGTTGCGGCGCACATCGACGAGCCGTGCGCCCGAGGTCGTGATGCTGCCGGTGATCTGCGGCGCCGTCGCAGCGCCATTGATTGAGACATCGACCGCAGCCTCGCCGGTCAGCGTGAAGCCCTGCTGCGCCATCAGCCCGGCAATCAGCGAGAAAGGCACATTGCCGGAGAATTTCATCGCGATCGGACGGTTGCCGGTGATGCCCACCTTGCCGCCGCCGCGGAAGGAAAGACCGCCGGCGCCTGCTATGGTACTGTCGAGTGTCACCGTGTTGTCGGAAAACCGACCCTTGGCGGCGACATCGAGCGTCCCGACACCTGCCGAACGCGCCTGTGCAACGGCCGCATTGCCCCATTTCAGGTCGTAGGTAACGACCGGGTTCGCAGCAGTACCCTTGATATCGACCGTACCGCTGATCGATCCGTCCGCGCCGAGCGAGGGCGCAAAGGCGTTGATCAGGCTGGCCGGCAGGGCGTTCAGTTTCGCCTTGAGATCGAGCGTCTCACCAGCTCCACCGGCTATAACGATCGAGCCGCCGGATGCCTGGATGGACAGCTGCTGCAGGCCGACCGTACCATTTTCGATTGCAATGACCGTCGGCTTGGACATCTTCAGCGGGATTTTCCGGGGCGCTGCCGCGAAGGAGGCGAGGTTGATTGTCGTCTTTCCGTCCGCGTTTTGCAGGTCGCCGCGCGCGTTCAAGGGCGATCCGTCATAGGACCCATCAAGCGCAAATCCGGTTTTGGCCCCTTGCTGGTCGAAGGCGAGCTTCAGGCCACTGACGCGGTTTGCCCCCTGTGCGACTGTTTCGGCGGTAATGCTGCCGCGGATGGAAAGCGCCGCAAGATCGGCAATGGCAATATCGGCCGACGGTTTGACGATCGTGAGATTGCCACGCTTGATACCGGAGCCGTTGGCTACGACGTTCACCGAGGTCACGCCATTGACCGTCGCAATCTTTGCGGAGCCGGCCAGATCGCCCGAAGCTTCTTGTCCAGCCATGGCAGCGAGCAGGCCAATATCCGGGAAGGCGAAGTCGATGGTACCATCCGGCTTGAAATCGGCGGTCAGGTTGATCGCCCCCTTCAGCGTGTTGTCGCCGATCCGGGCTTCGATCACAGGGATAGAGGTTCGGCCACCTTCCGAAACCAGGTCCGCATTGACGTCGATCGCCTGGCCATCCAGCGCGCCGGTGGCGGATATCTTTGCGGATGGGGTGTTTTTGTTCAGCGTGGCATCGGCGGTGACAATCAGGTCGCTGAGCGTTAGTCCGGCAAGCGTCGCGCCGCTGGACGTCACCTCGGCCTTGATGGCAAGCGTATCCAGCGGGCCGGAAACATCCGCCTTGAATTCCGCCTTGCCCTGGCCGTTTGCCAGCAGCTTGCCGATATCAGGCACAGTTCCAGTCAGGGCTGCGGTCAGCACGTTGTCGGCAAGCGATACCGTGCCGCCAGCCTCCACGGTGCCGGATTTCAGCTCAAGGTCCGAAAGCTCCAGATTGCCGTTGGCGCCGGTCTGAAGGTTTCCGGCGATGGCGATGGTCGTGTCGAATTTCGATGCGATATTGTCCGGCAGAACACTCGGTAGCGCAAAGAGCCGGAAAGCCGTGGCAATTTCGTTCGTCTCGCGGTTCAGGGTGCCGCCGAGCGTGCCGCCAATGCTGGCGCTTTCCAGCGTCACCGGATCAAACCGGATGGTGTCCGACGAGAGCGTCACAGTGCCGTCAAGCTTGACCGGCCCTTTCACCAGGCGATCGACATCGGCGTTTTCAAAGGCTGTCGCACCCGTGGAGATCGTTGTTTTCAGGGCGCCGGAAAGGGTTGCAAGGTTGAAATCGTCGCTGGCTGCGGCAAGCTTGATGGCGTCGATGCGCCCCTGCGGCACCGTCGCCCGTTCGATGTCGGCAGCAACGTCGAGGATCGCCGTCTGCGCGTCGCCGATGACGGAGACATTGGCCGAATTGATCAGCACCTGCGCTTCCCCGGCAGCCAGCGGCCAGCGAAAATCGACCGGTCCGTTCTTACCCGTGAGGCTGGCCTGCAGATTGTTTTCGCCCTGTTGGCTCATGGTTCCCGATGCGGATAGAGCCAGCGTTCCCGTCGATAGATTGCCGCGCTCGATCCGAACAGTCGAGCTGCCCTCGATGGCCGCGGCCAGGTCGATGTCGGTTATGCCTTCGAACAACGGCCGGAAGGCTGGCGGCATCAGGTCGCCAAAGGAGCCTCCGCCCTTGAGCGACAGGCTGCGCAGACCGTCGCTGGCCAGTTGATGGCGACCGTCCAGTTTCAGGATTTCCGTTCCGTCGAGCGCAGCTGTGCCCGATCCTGTCCAGTCGGAGAGCGGTCCGGTGCCGTTCAAAGCGATCGATACGGCCGGCTCGTTCGGCAGGCGCAGCAGTTTGGAGAGGACACCGCCCTTGGGTTCATCGATGGCTGCTTCTAGCTTCAGTTCGTTGCCGGCCGGATTGAAGACGATGTCGAAGGCGGCTTTTGCCTCCTTGTGGTCGCGTTGCGCAATGGTGAAAGCCGACGCGATGCTTTCATTGGTGGCATCGACCTTGCCGGCGAGCGAAAGGAACTGGTCGACGCCGGCGATTTCCTTGCCGATGACGATTTCCGGCAGGTTGAGCGCATCGATCTTCACTTCAAGCGGCAGAGCGAATGTAGAGCGGACTTCCTCCGTCTCGGCGGAGGGAGCCGGCAATCGCTCGATGCGAACGGAGCCGGCGGTGATCCGCGCGGCGTCGAAGCGAGTGGAGAAAAGAGCTGTCGGCGACCATTCGACCTCAAGCTCGCGCAGTTCCGCATAAATGCCCTTGCTGTCGAACAGGGTGACGGTTGCTGCCGAAAAATTGCCGGTCAGAAGCGCGCTCGGATCGTTGATGCGAACGATCTGATCGGGCGTCGAGGCATATTTCTCGATTATGCTCGCCGCCAGCCGTGCGCCGGGTGCGGTAAAACCGATAAAGAGAAACAGCAGAATGCCTGCAACGGCGATGAAGCAGACACAATACACCACGCAACGCAGCGCGATTTTCAGGAAGCGGATCAGATGATTCATCTCTTATCCATAGCGCAGGTTGAATGGCAGCGAAATTGCTTCTTCCACAAAGCGCGAGGCTTCCTGTCTGTTCCATCCTTTGGAATGAAAATGCCGTTTATTGGAAGGCGGCAATCAGAAGGCAAGAAACCAGAAGGAAAGCAATCAGAAGCTTTGGCCGATGCCCGCATAGATCCCGTAGCTCGTGCCTCCAGGATAGGGGTTGAGCGGCACGGCAAAATCCAGCCGGATCGGGCCGAAAGGCGTGGCGTAGCGAAGCCCGATGCCGGCACCCGCACGGATGTCGGAGAAATCGGGCGTGCTCTTGCGCGAGACGGTACCGGCGTCGATGAAAGGCACGATGCCGATCGTGTCCGTCACACCGATCCGGGCTTCCAGCGTCGCATTGACATAAGAACGGCCACCCAGAAGTTCGTTATCGCCGTTGCGCGGGCTGATTTCCTGATAGGAATATCCGCGCACCGTGCCGCCGCCGCCAAGGAAGAAGCGCCGTGTCGCAGGAATATCCGCCAGGCTGTCGCCGCCGACAGTCGAGCCGGCACCCAGCTTTCCGGCCAGCACGAAACGATTGGCCGCGTCAAGCGACTGGTAGGCTGCAGCCGACCCTTCGAACGAACTGAAGAATGTCTGACCGTTGATCTCGTAGCTTGGCTTGACGCTGAGCGAGGCGCGATAGCCCTCCGTCGCATTCAGCTTGTCGTCGCGGGTGTCGCGAACATATTCGAGCGGAATGCTGGCGGTCAGATATTCGTTTTCGCCGAAGGCATCCTCTACATCGGCAAAGCTGAGCTCAACCCCGCCGGATACTGTATCTTGCGGCGAAAGCTCGAAGGTTGCGCCGACAGCACCCGTAAAGATCGTCGCCTTGTAGGCGTCCGGGTCGACGATAGAGGCCTTGAGGCTGGCATTGAAGGTCGAAGCCGGGCCGAAAGCGCCGGGCTTTGCAAAGAGGATTGCGGCGGAATAATCGAGATCGGTCACGTCGGTCGTCTCGCCGATGCGGTTGACCGCGCCTTCGACGCGCAGCGATTCCGCCTTGCCGAACAGGTTGCGATGCCCCCAGTACCCCTGGAGCCCGAAACCGTCGGTGGTCGAGAATTGTGCGCCGGCACCAAAGTAGCGATGTTTGCCTTCCGAGACCTCTATGGTCATCGGGATCGTGCCGTCCGAGGAAAGCTGCTTGGCCTCACGGATGGTAATGCT